>JACCDO010291652.1_pt1 | contig 17223 bp, 15 predicted proteins | sample 7446101 | NCBI WGS metagenome assembly JACCDO01 (sample SAMN15323440, study PRJNA562643) | freshwater metagenome | isolation source: river surface water | place: USA:Blue River Watershed | collected 2017-08-16 | reverse complement strand
GACAAAGGTGACGGGTTCCTCTGGCTTGAAGATGTGTTGGTTTGGGAAGAACAGAATATTCACCGTACACAACACTTTACAAGCAGACGTAAGATACTCAAATCATTTCTAGAACATCACTGGATGCCCGATGCACGCTGTGCTGGAGGTCTTCAAATCCGAATCGCCAACTACAAGTCCCTCGAGGAGATGAAACACTATACGGATGAGACTCGTTACTGGGCCATTGATTTCTGTCCCGAGGCGGCAGATAGACGTCGCTTCCGTCTCAAGGCAGCCGGCGGCCGCTTTAGCAGCTTGGTAGCCGAAGTCAAAGCCATTACGGGCCTTCCTGATGTGTACGAGCTTTGGTCGGCCGAGGATATATGTGTAGGTCGTGCAGCGATTCAGGAGCTGGCTCTCAGTAAGCAAATCCGCGAGGCCGTTGCCAAGGAGAAGGTCTATGCAGAAGTGGAATGGAATACAAACTTCGAGAAGTTCCGCATTACAAAGCTCGTAAGTTCTGCACTTGCTCGTTCACCTACGGCCCGATTTACAGATGTCTCTAAAAAGATACCCAAGCCTGTTGCTCAGGAGGAGGAAGTCCAAGATGAAAATGAATAAAAATCTAAAAAGAAGGCAGAATGAGCGACATGTCTCGTAGAAATAAGAGAAAGACTCGCCGCGGTTGCCGCCGCAACAATCAGAGAGGTGGCAATATCGGTGCAGGCTACGCGGTTGTTCCTGCTCCTGTCGATCCTACACACCCCTTCATTGGAAACTCGGCCCGCATTGATTACATTAGCAGCTGTCGTGCCCAGACACCCGACTATGCTATTACCCCGCCTCCTGCTCGCGGACTCCCGGGTATGTCAGGTGGTCGTCGTCGCCGTCGTGCAAATCGCATGCGTGGTGGTGCATACACGTTCAACCTCACGCAAGAGCCTGTAGGGATTGGGGCCTCGCTTTCCCAGGGTGGATATCCTGAAGTCCAGAAACTTGGATGCCAGGGAACGATTGTGAATCCTCTCAACATGGGTCCTCATACGGCCAGCAACCCGACACCTGGTGCCGTCAATCAGTGGTCACTCGGTGCAAGTATTGCGGATAGCATGGCCCAAACTCTCAAGCCGGCCTTGAGCCAGTCTGGTGGTGCTGGTGTTCCGACGGGGGTTCAGAACCCTGTGGGTACAGGCTCTCCCTATCTTGATCTGAAGGCGATCCCTGGTACGCCTGGTGGTACCGGCAGCCCCTTCTTGACGTCTCCCACAGCTGGATACTCAAACTCACCCAGCACTTGGCGTGACTCTGTGGGTGCTCCCGTTGAGCTCCAGATCCCTTACAATGCTCGCATCATGAACCCTGCGTGCATCAAGACGGGCGGTGGGTGGAAACGCAAAAATACTCGTCGTGGTCGCCGCACAAATACGCGCAAGGGCCGCAAGTATAGACGCAATACTCGTCGTGCTAATCGTCGGTAAGCTGACAGACTGTGAGGTCAATCGGCTTTGCGACAGCTGGCCCTGACATTTTTGTCCGATTGCCTTCCTCATCGAGTTGAAAGATATTGTAATGACATTGCCTGTAATAGGCGAGGCGTTTACGCCATTGTCCCATATAGAGGTCATGAGAATCAATGAAATCCAGAATACGATGTTCTAGATTTCTATGTTCAGGCCTGACACGCAGGATACGACCTGTGCTCTGTTCTACACGTTTCCGAGGACTTGCTAAGACAACTGCATTGAGTGTTTTGATATTCATTGCTTCACTGGCCATGGCATAGGTGGCCAGAATAATACGGGCATTTGCTGCAGATTCATCACGCTCAGCTTCTTTCATACCTCCAATGTAATATCCCATGGGAACACCTAGCGGGGTCAAGAGTGTTTCAAACTCCTCCAGATGACTTTTTCGTTCCGAAAGAATCAGCACACGGCGTTCTGTTGATTCTTGAATCCACGACGAGATAATATCCGCGATAACCTTTGTTCGGGGCTTGTATTCGACAACCTTTCCGAGAAGACGAGCCATTACAACATCTCCTCGCCAATCCACAGGAGCTTCTGCATAATCTGGATCTTCATAGCGGAATGATTTTACAAGCACACTTACTGTGGCATCTGGTTCACGCGTTTTCTCCCAATAAACGGGAGGCCCTAGGAACCATTCGAAGACTTTGGTGAGCCCATCTTCTCGCTGCGGTGTGGCTGAAAGTCCGAGCATCCATTTTGTCTGAATCTTCATCAAGGCTCTGCTAAAATGTTGTGCACCCAAATGATGACATTCATCAAAGATGGTAAATCCATATCCGTCAAAACTATTTGCAGGAATCTCCTTTTGTACAATGGTCTGAATCATACAGATTGTGCAATCATAACTGACAACTTCAGGCTCTTCCATATACTTGATTCCAGCGGCCTGTAGACGTTCCATGAGTTGCTGCTTTGTTCCAGTGACTTTGAGATTTGCCTCTTTTGCTTTTAGTTTCAGTTCCGCGAGGGATGGCTCTTTGGGCTGAATGATTTCTGTGTGAGTTTGTACTTTGTCTCGTTGGAAGATTCCTACGCGAACCCCTGGAAAGAAGGATTCAATCTCACCTTTCCATTGGTTCAAAAGGAACTCCTTATCCACTACAATACAGAAACGCTTCTTGAGTCGTGCTGCGATCGCTAAGGCCATAAACGTTTTGCCTTTCCCACAGGGAACGCAAATAAGGCCATTTCCACCTGCCTGTACGAACTTCTCAATAATATTTGTTTGATATTCATACGGTTTGCCTGTAAACTGTGCACTTTCGGGCAAATCGTCTCCCTCAGGCACAATATTTGCTTGGGGTACACCGAACTTTTGGAGGGCCCATTGTCTTGGCAAATAAACACGCTGTGGGCTCTCATAAAAGACAGTGAAACTATTTTCCTGGGCAGCAGCCGCAAACTTGGCATTTGTTACAGGCATAACGGTAAGTTCTTTTCGTAGAGAAAGGATTTCTTCTTCACTCAAACAACTCTTCCGAATCGAATAGCCGCGGTTTGTAAGAACTCTATCCAATGATTTCAAGTCGTTCATTTTGGGTACCTGCCACTTCAACATATTTGTTGGTCAATTTTAGGTGTATCTCTTAGAATGGCAAGACTCCCCCAACTTCCTTTTGCTTTGAATACGGCCAATACAGTTGTTGTTATCAGTATTGTACTTTTTCTCCTTGTACCCTTCCTTGAGAGCAGTGGGCTCACTGGTCTGATTGATTCTATAATAGGCCGTGTTGCTTTGGTTGCGTTTGTTCTGTATGCGATCACTCTTGGACCCCTTCCAGGTGTGTTTGGTTTTCTCGCCGTGGTTGCTATCTTTGCAGAACGGAATCGTTATCGCATATTGATCACTCAAAAGAGCATTATTAGCCGTGGCTCTGTACCAACTCTTGGACAGGTCGATATGCCGCATAGTATGCCTGGACCGGCTCAAAAACAGCCTGCCGATGAACCTTGGTTGAAATATGACCATACGGGTTCTTTCTTAGAAGGTGATGGCTGGCATGGGCCTGTAGGCGAATCTGAGGATGATAAGCAGGTTCTTGAATCTCAGTTATATCCAAATGATCGTCAAGATAGATTTTATGTGGCCACTGGCCTCGCTCCTTCAGATCCTCACGCTTAAACTTTTCTGAAAACACGATTTTCCTTGATTCCATTTGACTTGTAGTGATTTGTAATCGCGGAAAGATTATTCTTATAGGTCCTCTTCACATCAGGATTGAGCTCTGCATAGGTTGAGGCATCAAACCGACATCCTGGCTTATATTCACGGCCTTCATTGATTCCATGACGTATATAATGATCTTGAAGCTTTCTTTCGTTATATCCAAATGCACGTTTCAAATCAGGATATCGATCAGCATACATACGAGCATTAAAAATACAGTTACTCGGTTTTTTCACATCTTGATATGGGCCTTGAATCATATCCAGCTCTTCCTCGCTGATAGAGCGGTCAATGTAATATTTTTTTGCCGTCGAGCAAAAAGAAAGTTTATTTTCTCTGGTCAATGATTGTTTCCAATCGTTTCCAAGAAGAGCGGTTAAATGAGCAATGAACGATTGATCGCTGTAACACGTGAGAGGTTGCGGATCAATATTGGAGGTAAACGTGCATTGCACAAGTGCAGGTTTATCGGCTCGAGGGCTTGTAAGGGTGGGTGCTTTATCGCCTGGGCATTTGAAAAGATCACGTTGCCTCATATTATTACAACTGTCCAACTTTATTTGATTATCCTCGTATGAGGGATAAATCGTACATTTCGGCTGTGTTGTTGTCAACGGAGCCTTTCCATCGGTTGTTCTTCGACCCTTTGTGCAGCCGCTTTGATTTTTGCTTGGATCCTCAAAATATTTGGGAAGAGTTGGAGGGCAAAAACGATTTGCTTTTTTCTGCATTTCTTTTCTTGTCAGGTTTACACAACTCGGCATAGAAGGCTTGTCGTCGGATACACTGCAGACTGTGCGGCCATTGCACATTTCATTCACAATACTTCCATCACAACATAAGATATCGCCTTTACTATTGAAGGAACTAGTGCCGGAAGGACATGCTTGTAGTTGTATGTCAGTGTCATCGGTGGTCAAACTGATATCTTGGAACGTTTCTGCCTTTTGGAAATAGAGTGCTCCAAGAAACACAGACACTCCTAGGATCAAAATGCATACTAGGAAAAACTGTAAGGGTATCACTATTTTCATATCGATGACCTATCTGTTTTTGGCTCGTTTAGAATTTTACCAGGCTTCCTATCAAAAACCCTACGATTGCAAAAATCAGACTAAACAACAAAATCACAGGCATGCTCCGTAGTTGTGTAGGGAGCTTAAAAGCGGCTAATCCGTTTGCTCGGATATTCAAAAATCCATAGTAAATAATGACTAATAAAATGATTACTGCAAACGTGATTGCAATACCAACAATAAAGTTTTCAAGAACATCTCCAGAAATACCACCAGGTGCAGGTCCTGCAGCATTAAGTGCCATCGTTTGGTTCTCCTTGAAGTTTTTTAGAGTTGGTTCATTAGAAGTAAGCTGTATGACATCATTATTCGATGCATCTTTGCCAATATTTTTAAGGAGATCAAGAGGAACACATTTGTAGTTGCGAATATCAAAGTCTCCCATCTTCTATTAAACATACGGAATGTAAGGAGGGCCATCTGATTGATACACACTGACTTTGCCCTTTTGTCCATTGGGTAAGTTTATATGATCACCATCATAGACTTCCTCACAGCCCACAGAATCTTGGCAGTCTCGTCCCTTGAAACGTACAGGCATCTGAATCGGATTGTAAGTATCTGTGCGAGTGTAATAGTTGAAGCGATCGCTACGTGTTGCAAGTCTTCGTCCGTACAGGGGCAGTGTCTGTCCATTTTCAGTCATGATAAACCCGTAGGATTGATACTTTTCAGGCAGACCCTGTGTTGCAAATCCAAATGGAGGAGGCAAGGCACCCCCTACAGGAATCATAGGCGGGCCATAGGCAAACTTCAAAGGCTCAGGTGCACGTGTATAGCGATCATCACCACCGAGGCCAAGTGCAATCTGAACAGGGGGAGGGGGGCGTTGGTCAAAGGCATCTTTGTTGAAGAATCGCTTTGTGGCAATATCGACTTCACTTGTTAGGAAACTCTGACGAACAAAAAGCAAGCCTGATAAAAGCATCGCCACGATAAAAACCAGAAATATAGTTACTCCTGGTGTTAAACAGAAAACACCGGGAGGACAATATGCGACTGATTTACGAACCATCTATTCATTATCATTATTATACGGACATTTGAGGCATTGTCTGAGATCCAGCAGGGCCAAACATTTGCTGGAATGTATCGATTAACTGCTTTCCATCACTCAACATCGGTTTCATTGTCCCCAACATCATCATGAGAGACTTCTGAGTATCAATAAGCTTCTGAGTATCCTCAGACATACGTTTTACTTCATCGGGCTTCAAGGCGTTGAGTGCATTCAGCACAGTCGTTCCTTGGTCAATATGAAATCCACCCTTCGTTTCTTCAGGCAGCACGCCAAGCTTGAAGAGACCATCCTGACTCGGCTCCGAAGGGTTCTTAAACCCACTTGTAGTCGTTGCCGTTGCCGTGCCTGGATTTGCTGCTGCAGCAGTCACTGCAGCCGCGGCAGGGGGAGGCGGAGGGGCTGTCGTGGTCGCAGCCGCAGCAGCAGGAGCCGGTTTGCTCTCGGCTGCAGTACTCTTGGCCTCCACCTTGTTTTCACTAATGTCTTCAAATCCTTCCACATATCCACTTGCATAAACACCTACAGGAGCCTTGGGCTGTTTATGTTCAACCTTCTGCAATCGATTCACAATCTCCACTGCATTTCCACCCATAAACGACTCCTTGCTACCACGCTTGTAGTTGCTGATTAAAATCGAGAGTGCACCCGTAAGGATTGTTAGGGCTGCAGTGGTTTCCACAGATTCAGTCACACCGTAGGCAATCAGGCCAATCGCTGCAGAAAGTAAAAAGAATGGAAATGGCATAGTAACAATGCCATAAACTATGTAAACGACTAATACGCCGACTGTGGCATAACGAATCATTTCAGCGGGTTTCATCCTTCTACATTATGCCTTGAGAAGAGGTGCCACCACACGCTGTAAAACCCAAAAGGCTATTCCCGCTAAAAGGGCCTTGCCAACTAATCCTACCATATTCAATGCACCTGTAGGCAATATGAGGCTGGGCAAATAGTGTGCTACAAGCACATTCACTGCAGGAAGACTGATCACGAAAAAGAGGAGGGCAACGATGAGGGGTGTCTTGGCTTCATCGAGAATACGAGCATAGAGATTCTTCTTGGGAGCGTCCTCATACGTATAGTCTTCATTCGAACCACGAGAACCACCATTATACAAGGCAGACTCAGGAGTACGGTTCATACCGTACATGGCAGCAGCAAAATCACCAGGTGTCGGATGATCCTTGCCGATCACATGGGCCTGAGCAGTCATTGGATCCATCGCTTGAGGAAACGATGCACCCATCGGAACGCCCGGAGGTGCCTGAGCAGGTAGAGGAGGAGGAGGGGCCGCCATACCACGGCCAGGCATTTGAACTGAGTTGCCACCACTTCCAGAGTTCATGTCGTGAAGAATCTTTTCTACAATATCACTATCTTGTGCGTTAGCACCGCCGCCCGCATCAAGTTCAGAAAGAAGTGTTCCTGCAGATGCCATACTGGTTTTCTTCTAATGAAAAATCTAGTTTCTGCTTACTAGCGACCGCACCTCAAATGGTTCAATCACACCCTCTGCAGGACATTCAAGACTATTTGTTTTAAACTGATAGCACTTACTTCCAATCTTGTACGTTGTCTGCTCAATCTCATGAGGAGGAGGTGCTTTTACAATCTGACAATCATTGCCCTTGCAGAGGGGGCGAAATAAGGACATAACACCCACTCCGATGATGAAACTAAAGAAGAAACGAAACTGAGGAGTTTCAAAGAACTTGAACATCCTTCTCTAAACTAAACACTGAATAGAATGTTCTCTTATTTTGAGTGGATGCCTTTCTTGATTGGCATAGCCGTAGGAGGCCTCCTTCTCCTTTTTTTCAAGCCTGTAAAGGAAACTCTTTATAAATATCCTCATCCGAAGACTGTCGAGCAACTTGTCTACAGAGATCATAATGGTGCCTGTTACAAATATGCTGTGAATGAAGTCGATTGTGATAAAAATGAATCTTCTTTGAAGGATTATCCCCTTCAGTGACGCTTTTGAAATCGTTTTGCATTGATGATTGCGGCCTTTTTTGCTGCCTCTTGCTCGTCCTTGGATATCACTGCATTTTGAGCAGGAGCTTCTTCTTCCTTTGAAACTCCTTCGTCTTCCGGTTTGGATGTGACGTTTTTCTGACGGAACTCCGTACGAGCTTCTTCCAGTGCTCTTCCCCACAAGTTTTCACCTCGCCATTGTTTTACGAGTTGAAGATTTGGATCATCTTCTTCAAGGCCAATACTGAAAATAGTATCAAGCATATTGGCATAGACTAGCTCGTCATCACCCGTCTCCAATAAGAGTTCTCGGAACTCAGGATATTGCTTGGAAATGGCCGTGATAACTGACTGTAGAATCTCAGGTGTAAAATGTGAGGAATCCAACTCCTTTGTGAGAGTTCTCAGAGTACGTGCACTTCGGGTTCCTAAAATGCTATTGAAAAGATCAATATTTTGTTCTTGGCGAGCAACTTCTCCCAAAATCGCCTGGAAGGCTGTGAAATATTGAGTATTGCCCACCTTCACATCTGCAGGCCAGTGCAATCCTAATAAAGTACTATCCGTGACGACTCCATAGGTCATGCCCCCGCCTCTGAGTGCAGCAGTAAACCCTGCTGCCTCTGCTGCAGTCATAACACGTAGCAGATTTTGCGGGTCAAGTGCAAACTGCTTCAGCTCAAACACATCAAACCCTAGTTTCCGTGTCTCATACCGTTGCTGGAGGTCAATAAAGTTTGTGTCTGGATTGGGAATCAACTCAGTCCATCGCTTTGCACTGCGATTTGCAACGAGTTTTGCTTCTTCTTCTGCAACAAGTTGATTCGCAATGACGACTTCACGAACTGTTCCGGTACCGGCTTTATATGCGGCATGTGCATTCCGCAACTGAGTTTTGGCGGCTTCGATCGATTCATAGATAGTTTCGAAGTTTGCCTGACGTTCGGCCCAAAGTCTATCAATATCTTCACGACTTATTTGTGTGTACAAGGGAAGATCAAACATTTTGTCCGGAGGATCGCCCACAATCTTTTCCTCTCCAGTTCCTTTGCTATCAAATCGAATCAGCGTGGCGGCATCGCCTGTGGCCGTAAATAGGAAATATTCAGGATACTTGTCTCGAGCACGCCAAAACGCTGTGATTGTCTTTGGTTTTTTGATACGAACAATCTTCTTGAGTTCCTTTTTCTCTTTTTCGCGTTGAGCTTTCTCGGCAGATGTTTCTCCAGGATCACCAGGACCTGCCCTGAGCGGTGGAAGAGATGCAGGTGCTGCAGCCTCGGCTTTTGCCACTCTCTTCACTTTTATTTTGACCCCTGTCTTTTTCACACCAGTGGCAGCAGGTGCTTCGGCGGCGGGAGGACCTGCACCGGCAGCACCTAATCCTGTCAAAGCCTCCAGGCCTCTTTCAGCACCGATTGCAGCTACTTGTTCAACCAGTTCATCCATCTCCTACGGGTTTCTATCCTGAGGTTTTTTTTCAAACGGAAGTCAGGATGGACGCCCCTAAATCAAAGGCCCTTGACAGTACACTTCGTCTAGTCTTTAGCTTATGTCATGGAATCTTGCTGGTTTTTTGTATTATTTTGCTCTATGTGATTCTCGGTGAGTCCCGAATGCCAAGTGTTTGGTTCCTAGTTGGTGTCTTGACCGTTGTAAGCTTTGTAGTTGCTTTTCTTCTGAATACAATCACTCAATATATGTCATGCGGCAATTTAAATGGTATTCAGTTGGCGAGTACGAGTGCGATTCCTGCAGGGATTACTGGAGCCGTTATTTTTACCCTCTACTGGATTCCTTCCCTTGAATCACCCGTGCTTTCTGTTCTGCCCGAAACCTTGACTCCCATTTATAAAAAGGGACTCAGTCAAGGGTTCTATGTTTTGTGGGCTGGTCTGTACGGACAACTTCTCGCGTCTGGATTTGTCCAGACATGTGGCAAATCAAATTAATCTTCTGCCGGTGCAGAGCCAATATAGATATATTTAGGAACACCCTCCGCTGCAGTTCCCTCGGTATTCAACATGTAATATCCAGGTTTCAGTTCAGCGGGCCCCGCCGTTTTACGGCTTCGGGAACTCGTCGTATTCGGCTGACTCGGACTCTCTACACTTTCGATTCGCGTCCATTCCACTCCTGGCAAAACTCCTAGTGTGCCCAGCAGTTGAATCGTGAAAAAACTGAGTACCGCCCACGTAATCACAAACATCCAAAATGGAAAAACAGTGTATTTTTCTGGATTTCTTCCAATCCCAAACTCTTTCCAGGCTCCATCCACTGTAAACATGAGGCTTGGCTTCAAAGCGAGAATAATCGCCACTCCCAACAAATACAGAAGGCCACTGTATAGTAATACCCTCATTCTAATCAGTTCCAGAAACAAAATCTAATAATCATCCTCTGCCTGCTGCTGGTGGTCATACCCATCTCCATCATAGGCTGCCCCGTAGTCAAAAAATCCATCCGCTCCTACTTGTCTTCCCTGTGGAAGCCCGCCGCCCTCAGGACCCTGTCCAGGGAAATCAACAATCCCTGCCGCTGCACGTTCCTCGCGTTCATAGTCGTATCGATCGGGATCATAAGCATAGATCGCTTTTGTGCCTCCAACTGCCCATTTGCCCAATCCAAGCTTCTTCTTGAGTTTCTCTATGGCCTTCATTTCCTTCGACATTCCAGCGATTTCATTCACGAACTGCAGCTTTTCTTTTTCATTACGGGCCGTCAGCAGTTCACGAATCTCCTTGTCGGAATATTTCTTTGCCTCTCTCTTGTACCATTCAGCACACTCGGCGATGAGTTTCAATGAATCCCCCACATTGACTACGGAATCTTCACGACCAGGAGCTGCTGCTCCAACTTCACGATTTGGATTCACATATTCCACTAGTGCTCCCATAATCATTGCTCTCGTCAAATAAGGTATCACTCGATTTCCACCTACAATGACCAACCCTGCTCGTAGGTTTCCAAGAATCTGATTTATCGCGGATAGTTTTGTCACCAGCTCATCAGCTCTTGCTCTTAAAAGGGGGCTTGCAAAGGTTGCCTTATAATCTTTCAGATGCCCATAATGCTCCTTCAAGAATAACTCAACATCATCTCTGTGTGTGCTGCTTAACTCATAATCAGCATAGACGCTTTTAAGAGTATCTGTTTCAAAACCGATGAGCATTCTCTGAATCGGTGATATGAAATAGGTCACAAGTTGAGATTTGAGTTCCACGGGGCTTAAAGTGGCGAGGGCACGTAGGGTATTGAGGGTATTTTCACCGAGGCGGGCACGTAGAGAGGCCTCATGAACTGTCAACTTCTCCACCAAGGGCGTCCATGCATTGACTTGATCGATTTCTGAAGAATCGGCGGTAAGTTTTTGGATTTCTACAAAACAGGCCTGTATATCTGTGGGCCATGATGAATAGGGAGCCTGCTTGAAGTCCCGCAAATCTCTGAAAAACTCAAGTTGCCCAATCGGCATAGGAATACGGAATCGAGGGATTCCATACTTCAAATGTGAAGTATCGAGAAGTTCTTGGAAGGCTTCTTGGGATGTGACAATATCTTGTGTTCGTAATGCTTCCGCTCCTTCCTTATCAGCGTCAATCGTGGCAGGATCTCCAGGAAACTGGAACTCACAGTGCGGGCAGAAGTTTGTATATCCTGCCTCGTGGGGGAGACCCATGCGAGGACCACGGAAACAGATTTTTAAGAAAACTCGAGAAAAAGCGGCCTCTGGTGTGCTGACTGTAAGGGGGGGTGGTACCTTTGGTTTGAAGTTTACAAACAACCGAGTTCCTTTGGCTCCTGGAGGCACAGACTCACCAGGTGAAAGTAAGCCCTTGCTTTCCCAGTACTCTGATGGAGTTTGGACTGGGTTGAAGCAGCATGATGTTTCACTAAATGGCGAAGATTCCACAATATTTGCAGTCTCTTTTGCATACTGATTTGCTTTCGTCAACCATACCTTTGTCTTCAAAGCACCTGCAGCAGCAGCCTCTACCACCTCTTCCTCTGGTTTGCCTTTCTCCACCATAGGCAAGAATCCTTGAGGAAGATGCTCGTGTACTCCCTCCCCCCCATCCCCCTTTCCTAAGACTTCACGTCTGTACTTTGATTTTGCGGAAAAGAGCTGCTGCACATTGGCATCCTCTACAAGCTTCGTCATCAACTGTTTCAAATATTCTCTGATGATTTCCGAACGTTTTTTGTCAAGTCTCTCGCGTAACCACCCAGTCATATTCCAAGGTACAACATCACGCGTGATACTGGCCACAACACAGCTGACATATTCAATCGCTCCTAACTCCTCTACAGGCCCTTCTGGAAATCCCTTGAACGTTGCACGACATCCAGGAAGTGTGGAGCGAATCACATAATCAGGAATATGACTCTGAATATCAATCAAAATAAATGCGGCGGTCAAACCTACGAGTCGGCGATTAATATAGACATCGTAATCCACTGCACCCTTTGTGGTTCCAAGTTTTTTTGCCTGTTCCGCCATTTTCTTCATGTATTTTTTACGGCTATCGAGTTTCATCAACTCCGCGTGAGTTCGTAAAACAACCATTTCCATCGAATCTTTCGTGTAGTTAACTCCAAGGCGAGCATACATATCTTTGGCCGACATGTGAATACATTCTGCAACGGAGCTCGGTCTCAGATTTCCTCCCTCCGCTCCACCACACAGCAAGGAATCTGCAAACTTGTAGTTCTCACTATCGACTGGCAACTTGAAATCTATGGCTTCGTCCGTTTCCGTCGGTGCACCAAACATCGCCTCAAACTCTTCCTCATCCAATGCATCTCTATCTACAAGCACAGAGCGGCCCATCATTGGTCGGCCATTGTCATCATATTCAAGCCCATCATCATAATCAATCTCACTGATCGGCTGTCCGCAGGCTGAGCAAATATACTTGCCTTGGAACTGGCCTCCACTGTAGTTTAAGAGAATCTCCTTGTGAAGCACTTGAGCCTCTTGAGGATGCAAGAACTCTTGAAGGAGCAAAAACTCGTGCTTGCACATCAGTGACTGATGGCAGTTGATACAACTGAGGTGGCTTCCCTCTTCCTTATCTCGGAACTTTGCAACAAACTGGGCCGTCAGTCTCATACGATCTGTGGAGTCCTGGACTTTCTGGATTTTTACCCAACTAGTGACGTGAGGACAGTTATTTCGCAGAGGAGGCAGTCCAGCTAACTCTGATTTCCGCTCCTCTTGATAGGCGAATCGCAAGGCCTCCTGGTAGTTATCACGCACTGCTCGTATACGTTCACGAGCGATTTGACCAGGTCGACCACTAATCACTGCATCCACCAAATCAGGATACCGCTTCAGTAAAAAAGCAGGATTTGCTAAATCAATCTTTTCATAAATGGGTGTCATATCTCGCATTTTACTTATTTCTTGGTTCAAATACGGTTGAGAGAGAAGAGCTTTGAATAACCGCTCTGCATCTTGTGGTGTATTAGCAAATGGCCGCTGACGAACTTCAGCAGGGTTGTCTAAATCAAGTTTTGTCTCCTCACGGAGCTTTCGAATCGCCTCCTTCAACATTGCATTCGATTCGTCCAATAGTGTCTTCAAAACATCAAGCTGTTCCTGATTAATCTCAAACTTATCCAGGCCAAGTGCAACAAAGAGCTGTTCAAAATCTCCATAGCCATGTATATTCTTGACAGGGGCACGTTTCAGGTATTCAAAGACATCTATGTTTCCAAGAGTTGTGCCTTCAGGGCCCACACCAATAATGCTATCTGCTGTGGGAATGTCACTGATACCGTCATATTTTTTAAGGATCATATCCATTGTGCTGGGAGCAGAAGTAGACCGAAAGCTGTCATTTAAAAGATTTCCAGAACGAATGGGACCTACATCGCGAATCACATTGAAAGGAAAGAGAATATAATGGAGGATCGCAGCTTCTTCCCCTGATGTTATGATTTCTATGCCACGACTAATCGTTGGACGTCCCATTCTAGGCCCCAATCCACGGAGTGTACTGTAGTTTTGTTTGCCCAAAAAATACATCGCAACTGGAGTTGTAGCATCCAAAGGAACTAACTTTCCTTTTGTCTTTTCAATCATCAGCTTGGGAAATCCATTGATTGTCTGAAGTTCAAGATTTGGTACAATCAAACGGAAAAAATCCGTGTCGGCTCTGATTAACTTTCTAGGTGTCGAAGCACCAGGCCTCCAAGATCTAAAATAAGAGTCTACATAGGCCTGCCAGCGAATCAACCATGCAGGCTTTTGATTGGGAATACCAAGTGCAACCGGTTGTTCACCCTCCATATACGCAATCGATTCTTTTACAATGTTGGCTAACAGTTCACCCTTTACACCTGCACTTGATACAGGCCCATCACCAACCTGATCAATGTATAAGTTTTTCGTAGCATCCAATACAGGCTTTGCAAGAGGAGCTCCTGCTTCAATCAAATCCAGCAGGGTTTCTGCACTTGTCTGTTTCTGTTTGGCAGGGTTGCCAGCAGCACTGTATTCCACCACATCATTTCTGAGCAAAATACAAAGTTCAACAAGTCTACGAATCTCCACAAGTGTTTTTGGATTCTTTTGTTGTGCTGCTGTCTTCAGTTTTAACAAATCTTGAATCATATCGGATCTCTGTACCAAATCTGGATAGATGCGTTCGAAGGAAGGAATATCTGTGAGTTCAGGAATCACTGGCACCTCTAAGGTTCCCAGAATCTGGAACAAAGGCTTCGGTTTTTCGGCCTCTGGGACATTCTCAGCTTCTTCAGCAGATTCAATCGCAGCTGATAATGCTTTTCTGCTTTCACGAGTTCTCATCACAACAAAAGGTGCATCGCGAGGAATACCAATATATCCAAACTCATATTCCACCACATCTCCATCTGGATCTGTAAAGGTTCCCTTGTCAGCAAATGTGTCAACTGTCTTCACAGTTAAAACGGGGCCCACTTCACGACTGCTTGTAAAGGTTTCGACCAGCTGTTCTGGCTGAAAATCCATCTGTTGCACAAATGTTGCGAGCTTTCGTTTCTCCAGAATCACGATTTCCTCAATCTTGAGCTCAGGATCAGGTTCTCCATCAACCAATGGAATCTCCACGATTTGATCAGATGTGCCGTCAGGTAGAATGCGAATCAGTTCTGCATCACGATAATAGACTCTACCGCGTGTAAAATGAACTTTACTTCCTATACCGCCCATAATCAAAATACGATCACCGAGTTCGACAACATCACCTGATTCCTCTTCTTCAGGACTGGCCGACTCGGGGGGAGCAGATGCCACTTGGACGGGTGCATCACCTACAGCTGCATCTGCCGCAACGTTTTCTTGTAGATTTGGTTCATCTTCGGGTACCGACGATTTAGACATTGTGAGGCACTCTCTACTGAAACCCTTGGGTAAAAAATTGATTTCCTCCGCGATGGAAATGAAAGGTAGTAGGAAAAATGGTATACACCTCTGATGTCTTTGTAAACCTTATCAACCAGTATCCAGTTTGGAACGATCTCAGCCAGTTTCTCCAGTCATCGCAAGGAGGCAGCATCCGTGTCATCGAAAAGGATCCTGTCCAGCCTTATGTTCTTCTTCGCTACGTGAAGGGTCAGTCTGATCTGAACTCGGCCGAGAAGCCATGGGTTCGTTGGATGCGATCGGTTGTCTGGAATAAACATACGAATCGCCCTGTCTGTGTTGCACCCCCTAAGGCCATGAATACTGAGGTTCCTACCTCATCCGAGCTCTCCGTGGAGGAGTTTGTGGAGGGTGTCATGGTGAATGGATTCGTTACCGATAATCCTGATATGAACTGGTCGACTCGCTCTTCCTTTGGGGCTTCCACTGGCTTCTATGGTACCAAGACCTTTGCAGATATGATTCAGGAGGCAGAGGCGGCTCGGAACTGGGGAAAGGGAGACCTTGCCGGCACGATTCGACATGAAAACTATAGTTTTGGCAGCTTCGTCCTTCAGCATCCTGATCATCGTGTTGTCCAGAAGATTGAGAAGCCAAGCCTGTATCTGATTCATCTTGGTTGTGTGGATCAAGATGGACGAGTTACGATTGCAGATTCTCCTGTTGACTGGCCCGAATCACTCCGTGACTGGGCTGTAAAGACGTATCCTTCTCTTGCGGAGGGGGAGGCGGCAGCTCGTCGTCTGGATACAATGATTCGCACGACGGATGCCACTTGGCAGGGTCTTGTGTTCCGGGGAACTTCAGGCGATCGTTGGCGTCTTCGCTCACTGAGTTACAGGATTCTTCGCGATCTCCGTGGAAAGGAGTCCCGTATCGAGGATCGCTTCTGCCGCATCCGAAATCAGAACATGATCCGAACTTATACTCAAAACTGGCCTGAAGAGCAGGCGAAGTTTCTGGAGCTCGAGAAGCGTCTTCGTGGACTGACCAGTAAGATTTATACGGAATACTGTGCAGTCCACAAGGAGAAGTCAAAGGTCTTCCTGGATGTGGCGATTCCTCTCCGCACACCCATTTACCAGCTGCACGGTATTTACTTGAACAATCTGCGGCCCAAGAATCTCACTCTGAAGATGCCAATCGTCATCCAGTATGTTAACAATCTGCCTGTAGAGGCTCAGTCTGCCCTTCTCCGCAGCAGTGTGGAGGTGGATCTTACGCAGGGCCAGGCTTGACTTGTGGCTCCTGAGCCTGTGGGGTGGTAAATAAAAATCTTTAAAAATTTGAAAAAAACTGGTCTAAAAGCGTACCGCTACTTTTTTTTAGAAATGCCTCTTGAGTCTACTGGTTCTTCTTCGAAGCCTCGTGGTCCTGCGATCGGTATTGACCTTGGTACAACGTATTCATGTGTCGGTGTCTGGCAGAATGAACGGGTCGAAATCATTGCAAATGATCAGGGTAATCGCACGACTCCCTCGTATGTGGCATTTACAGGAGAGGAGCGTCTCGTCGGCGATGCCGCCAAAAACCAGGCCGCCGCCAATCCGTTGAACACTGTGTTTGATGCCAAGCGTCTGATTGGTCGCAAGTTCATGGACCCCATTGTGCAGTCTGATATGAAGCACTGGCCGTTCACCGTGAAGGAGGGCAAGGGTGGCAAGCCCACGATTGAGGTCGAGTGGAAGAGTGAACGCAAGGAGTTTGTTGCAGAGGAGATTTCCGCTGCTGTGCTTACGAAGATGAAGCTCACAGCGGAGGCTTATCTGGGTCAGGAGGTGCGTGATGCGGTCATCACGGTTCCTGCTTATTTCAATGATTCTCAGCGTCAGGCGACGAAGGATGCGGGGGCTATTGCGGGCCTGAATGTGCTTCGTATTATTAATGAGCCCACTGCGGCGGCTCTCGCCTACGGCCTGGATCGCAAGGCAGCTGGTGAGCAGAATATTCTCATTTTTGATTGCGGTGGTGGTACGCACGATCTGAGCATTCTGACCCTCGATGATGGTGTCTTTGAGGTCAAGGCTACTGCTGGGGATACGCACCTTGGCGGT
>JACCDO010047674.1_pt1 | contig 17225 bp, 10 predicted proteins | sample 7446101 | NCBI WGS metagenome assembly JACCDO01 (sample SAMN15323440, study PRJNA562643) | freshwater metagenome | isolation source: river surface water | place: USA:Blue River Watershed | collected 2017-08-16 | reverse complement strand
TTGAAGATGGAAGCTATAAAATTATAGAAAAATTATTAAAATCGAATGATGTGCGCCTGCGTATAATTGCGTCTGAGGCGCTGAAGAACCTCACTACCGAGTATAGAACGAGAGGGAAGTTAATAGAGAATAATGTTATTGGGACATTACTAATCATATCTACTGATCCAGATGAACTTGTGAAAACTAACTGCGTTAAGGCATTTTATAACATAGCCAAAGATGTAATGTGCCGTGAAAAAATTGTAAATGCTAATGCAGTGCAAGTGATTATTAAAATGTCAATGCAAAAATTTAAAAATGTAGAAATGGGACGAACAGCCGCTAGAATACTGCGAGTACTATGCGGGGACCGATTAATTGCACATCGCTTGGTCGCTGATGGTATAATTAAAGCGCTGATGGCATTGCTGCGCACAGAAGACAGCATTATTTACCAGTACTGTGCGGAGTCTATTTGCTCTTTGTTTCAAATCAGCAACGTTTTGGGTCGATTAGTTGAGCAAGGTGCGGTTGGTGTGCTTGTGTCCTTGTCCCAGACTAATACCGATGAAATAACAGGTGAATGGTGCTCCTTTGCATTGTTTCATTTGGTGACCAATAAGATTTGTCCCTCTTCTATTCTGGAGCACGGTGTGCTTCCATGCATCATTAAGCTGTGCGAATACTCAACGAATCGTACAATATATTTCTGTTCAGCCGCATTGGCATACATGTCACAACTGAAAACTGTTGATGTATCTCAAGCAATTCCATTATTAGTAGACATTTTACGATCGTCTCCCGAAGCAACTGCCAGTAGCAACTGTGCGACAGCATTATATCACATGGTTGATGTTGATGAGAATTGTTACATCATGTTAGAGGCAGGAGCGTTACCATTTATAGTCTCACTAATATCGAACGCGCCATCTAACTCTAACAATCACGATTCGAGCATGGAAATTATCATGAAATGTGCCGCCATTCTGTCCCGATTATCGCTTCATAAGAACTATTATTCTCAATTCTCAAGTGGCGGAGTGCTAAATGTTCTCTTGGAGTTGTCCACAGTTGACCACTTACCTACTCAACGCAGAGTCGTCATTGCAATTTCCAATTTATCACAAAATGAAGAGTTGCGCGCATTGATACTGGAGCTGAATCCAATCCCTTATCTTATCTCGTTAGCATCGAAACGAGATGAAAATCTACGTCGTGGTTGTGCTTCGATAGTTTGCAATTTAGCATTTGAGCATGGTGGTGAGAAGGCCATCGCAGAAGCTGGTATCATTCCACGATTACAAACAATTGCTATGATCACTTCAGACCAGATCAATTGCAAGGTTGTATGCGTGAAAGCTCTCATTAATCTTATGGCGGATAAGACTTTACACAAATTAATGGTCAAAGAAGGCGTTATTTGGGGATTTTCGACTCTGGGTTTGTTGGAAGATGACGAATTGGTCAATCTCTGCTCCGCGGCACTATGTACACTGTCCGTATCGTTTGCTAGAGACATGCTTGAGTCGTCAACCACGGTAAAGATGATCACGAAGTTACTGGGGTTATCGGATATAGTACTAGTGCGTATCGGTGCCCGTATCCTGCTGCATATGCTGGCCCAAACCAAGGATAAAGATGAGAAGTTCAGACTTTCTAGCGTCGAAAGCTTGGTCAAAGTTGCGACAGTTAATGACGAAGAAGTCAACGAGATATGCATCTTGTGTCTCTGTCTTGCATCACAATCACATGCGTGCAGAGAAAGCATTGTGGAGTTAGGGATGTTGTCGCACATAGACTCGCCCACTCTTTTTACCGATAGTAGAGTGTGTTATGCTTACTTGACCATGTTCTCGAATATTGCAACAGACCCTATTTTGCGCCTTAAAATTGTCGATGATCACACCATCGAGCGATGCCGTCAAATCTGCATGGCCGGAGACTACGAAGTCGATTTAGCTGTTACAAAAGCATTATATTGTGTTACATGCGCAACGGAAAACATACCACGTTTAGCCGACCAAAATGTTATATCAATAATTCAAAATATTTGTGATGCAGATTATGCCAAAGACCACCAACTGCTGATCCATTTAATAGGTATACTGTACAATATGACCACCTACAGCGCGGTGCACGCCAAGCTAGTGTCGAGTGGTATTATCGAATTATTTCAAATTTTGTGGGATCAATGTCACGCTGATTTGAAAATTGTCACATTGATATGCTCTTCGGTCTGTCACTTGGCTTGTGGACAGGTTAATACCACTAGAATGGTCAATGACGGCTGCACCACTATGCTCTGTTTCATGACCAAGTGTAAGCAATATGAAGAATATTCCAATTACTCGTTCCCAATTGAGCTCTATGTGCGATGCGCTGCCTCTATGAGAAATCTATTATGTGTGGTGAGTAATCAGAAAATTATGGTAGATAACGGTGCTCTGGAGTGCTTGATTAGTATGGCACACGAGGCTGAAGATGGTACCATCACCGACTCCTTTGCAGTGAGAAAAAAACGTAATAAATCACAAAGAAATAAAATAGAAGTGTTGAATACAGAACAGGCATCTATTTATAGCGATTGCGCATCCGCCTTGCGTTCGATGACGTTCAACATTGAAGTAAGAGAGAAACTGATATCAACTGGCGCCTTGGCTGTGATATTAGGAGATCTAAAAAAAGATATGTCGGGTGATGAAATTGCAATATCGTACGAGTTACTGTCTGAGCTAGAAGCAGAATCTTGGGAGAATGGTAGCAGAGGCAGACAGAAAGAAGGTCGTGCGAAACCAATTGCACCCGCAGGTTTATTCACGGACTTGCTTGCTGGTGTTCATTCCCAAGAAATTAATTTAAATATTGATATCCGAGCTTCGGAACTAGAAAAATATCCCGTCAAAGTAGATTTGGACGAGCCCAAAATAGAAAATGAAGATCCAAAAGCACAAACATTAGACTTCGGCATCGACGATTTGTCGTCATTTGAAGAGCCAGAAGACCAGAATGTTCAAGCCCCAGTAGTCCAGTATCCAAAGTTAGAGTGTGACGTGAATCCTATTGCATTAGAAATACTGCATCGACGTGACACTACAATACCCGACCACTTGCACGAAAGTGACGATAAGCATCATCTACCATCTGTCATGAGCAACAGCTCGCAGTCGTTTGACAGTTTTGGTGATGGAGTGCGTACTTCAGGTGTAGAATTACCAAAAATTTCAGGCAAATCTGCTGATAAGAAGTCACTAGTAAAACGTGAAGATCCCGAGAAAAAATTTGGTCAGTTAGTTAGTTTGATTAAACAAGCCAAGGTAAACAAGAGCAAGAAGGTAACCGCCGTATCTATCGACGATGTAGTCGATGAATGGCGGAATTTAAGTAGATTTTAATTGTAAACAATATAATAAATGTGAAATAATGAACAACAATATACAAACTTAAACAATATGTACTTTCTACCTACCGAAATCAATATTGACTATGCAAAATCCACCAACGACGAGAGCAGCTCCTATGAGTGTGAAGGGATTTATGTCTGACGTAATATGTGACACAAAAATATCACAAAGAATTGCTAATGGTATTGTCAGGGACATTCCTAGAGTCGCAAATGTCGGACTTGTCAGAAAAACAGACTTCGCCCACAAGTAATCACCAAGAATGCCATCAAATACACAATTAAGGATGACAAAGCCTAAAATAGCCCAAGTCAGTGATCTGATGTTGCTTACATTAAAAATCAGCATAATTATAATCACTGGCATAAATAATACTATATTGACCAGACCAATGTAGCCGAACAGCAATTGGTTTGGGACAGTATCTTCATCTGCATCGTTTCGTGGAACTTTCAATTTCAATATAGTAGAATATAGCCCATAACCAATAGCACCGACTATTCCACATAAATCGCCATAAAAAGAGTGGTTATCATCACCGCTGTCATCACGAGCATTAATAGTGACAAATGCAACACCAATAAAACTGAGTACAATACCACTAATTTTACCTACTGTAATTTTTTCTACGCCAGATATATACGCTAATAGTAAAGCAAATACACTACTGCTATTATTGATAATCATGGCACTACCAATAGATGTGTACATCAACGAGAAGTTGTAGAAAACATTGGCAACCATCCATAGAGGCGATATAATCAATGCAGCCTTGATTATATCCATTTGAGTGTACGTTTTTGGTATTGGTTTACCAAAGATCCATAGAATATTCGATTCCTCTGGCTTTGACTCCATCAGAGTAAAATCATCGGCATTTATCTCACTTTGTCCAGGAATATTTCTATATAAATGATTAGAATCGTCACTCTTCGGCAGATTTTCTCCAAATAGAAATATTTCATCATTCGACTTGGACCAAAATGGTGGATTAGTAGCATTACCTATCAGATGCACTCTCGCTATCCAGATTCCCAAATATATAGAAAAAAAGGAACACGATGAATATGTCAACACAAATGGAGAATAAAAATCAAAATGTGAAAAAATATACTGCGTCACATATCCCGCGCCAGTCCAGGAGCAGCAAGCCGCTATAATGAGAATAGATCCGGCGGTGTAATCGGCGTTCAGCGTGCGACACGGACCCATATTAAACAATTTCACAGTCTCACGCACTCCCAGTCTATCTCACTCCCCAACAGAATCTCACCCCGAGTAAAATTGGTACCGGTTCCGCTGCGACTTCTTCGTCGTTTTATTCACCCCCTCTAGTGAGCAAACAGATGCGTACTAGGTGTTTTTATTGATGAATAATATTTTATTTTAAATGGAAGCACAGTTTTAAAGTGTGCATGATAATATTAACCAGGGAGTCTCCGTTAGACATAATCTGAGCCTTACATCCAATTCCAAACGCTGATTCAACCCTCTCAATGCAAAATGACGATAAAAATGATTTTTAAAGAAGAATTTTTTTTTTCCAATGGTTCCGTGGTTAGGGTAGAATGCACATGAAAAAAAGATCGCGCGACAACCCCGTAACCACCAAGTAGGGTAATTAATTAAGTGAGATGATTTCCGACAACAAGCAACCAACCAGCGGCGGCGCCAAGGTGCCAAAGAATCTCTTTGAAGACGAGAATCCCAACTGGTAAGTTATAACGTCACTCTTTTTGCATGTGAATTTGCATGGGTAGAAATGGTATCTTTATGCTTTTGTGCATGGAATAATCACGTGCTTATCAGAATTTTGGATATTTCAGTGTTTAATGGAACCAAAAATGCGGTGCATGCTGAAATTTCTGTATTTGTAAAAGATATCTACATGATAAATCCATTTTTGTTACCCAATAATATCCCATTTGGCGATATTAACCACATGCAAGTAGTTGAATGCCCTAAATTTTGTTAGAGAATGCATTATCTTCTATCAACAGTAAAAATATCTTATTTTTTTATCATTTTTATTAACTAGGGAGCCAAAAACTCAAGCTGATAAGATTGTATTGTCTCAACTCAGTTCAATTGATCCAGGACATGTCTATGAAGTCCGTAAAGATCCAAGTTCTAACATTCCTACTAAGGCTGACTTCAAAATTTTAGACCCAATCACTGGTAAATTCAATATTGCTGCTTCAAGTCGTGGTATTACTGTAACTACTATGAGATTGACTGAAAAAGATAATGATTCAGAAGCAACCAAATCTATTTCTGCATTTGAGGATTCTTGGGGTGTTCACACCACTGTTGATCGAACTGGTTACAAAGATATTCAAACTGCTCCATCAAAGTACTTCGATGTTAAGACTATCTCATTACAACGTAACAACCCTGACCAAGAGCGTGATTCTAATATGAAGGAATTAGTTAAACTTGACCTAAAAGACGATCGTAAGGCACGTACTGATCGATTGGCCAAGTTTGCTGAAGCATATGGTCCAGATTTGGTTAATATTCCAAAGGTTTTGGACGTTAAACCAGTGTTACTTGATGATGATGTAGTATTACACTCATTTAAATGCAGAAAAATCATTGGTTTACCAGCCCACGATAAGTCTCATATTGATCAAGGCTCTGTTATCGTCTCTTTGGTGCGAAATGTTAAGTTAAATCGATTGCGTTTACATTTCTCTTATGCCGAGGCTGATACCAAATTTACCGCAAAGGAAAAGTTTCAACAAAAAGTATCAGCTACTTCAGGTGATATGTCCTCTGGTACTTCTGTTGAGTCTGTATTAGATGTTCAATACAAGCAAACTAGTTCATTCAGAGGCGGAGAATGCTTCATCCCTATTGATACTAGCTCAACTTTCTTGTCCAACGTTTTGGTCTATCGTAAAGCTAATAAAGATTTAACTATGAAAGCAGATGGCTACAAGACCAACTCCTTAAGTGCTGTAGCAAATTCAGTTGCTGGTTTATGTGGTGGTACTTTTACAGTGTTTGCTTGCGCCGATAGAATTCGTTTGAGATACTATTGTTGCTCTTCCCGTTGCCTAAGCAGCATTGATTGCTGTGGCTGTGGAGTAGAAGAATCATCCAGTGCTGAGTACTCTCACACCAAGACTGTTGAATTCAATGCCTCTGATTCATTCATCCTTGGTGGCTCAACTAACTGGACTGAGAAAGCTTTTCATCCTACACCTCTTCAAACAACTTCAAAGCCAAATGAAACTGAACATTGGCAAAGTCGTTGGTGCTTTGAACACACTGGCAACTGGAGTTGGAAGTGCTGTGTTTTTGTTCCTGAAAAAGAAGAGAGTATCAAGACCAAAGATGCTCCAACAACCTGGAATGTCACCAAAACTGAATCTGATGATATTGTGCTTGAATTCACTTACAAACCAATTACAACATTTTTCAAAGGTGTTGCTAACAACAAGTTAACTATGACTCTTGATGCACAAGGACAGGATGCTGATGATGTTTACAACCAAGCCAGAAAAATGGTATCCGTTATTGGTGTTGAATTCGGTGAATCTTATGAATCATTCGAAAAAGTCGAGAAGGAACATGCTAAGAAGAAGGCTGAAGAAGAGAAAGCTAAGGCTGAAAAGGAGGAACTTGAAGCAAAGAAGAAAGCTGAGATCGAAAACAAACGACTTGAAGCTGAAGCTGAAGCTGCTGAGAGAAAGGCGATCGATAAAGAAGAGCAAAGAATCCAACGTGAAAACAATCATATCTTTGTCAAAGCTGCTGCTGAAGAAGCCATTCAAAAGAAATTGAGGGAACGTTTGAACGAGGAAGAGAAACTAGCTCTAAGTCGTCTTGCTGAATCCCTTAAGCTTGAGAACAAGAAGAATGATTACTTGGGCTACATCGATTACCTAGAAAAACGCAAAAATAAAGGTGAGCCTAAGTGGGGTGATGACATCGCCAAGAACGGAACTTTAAACATGTCCCTTGACTTAAGTGGCGTTACCAAGTAATCAGGTCCTTCCCATTACGTTTTCTGTGTTGCCTAGACGAGCCAATTTTGACTATTATTATCATTGTGTTGTAAGCAATTACTTCTAATCTAATACATTCTTAGTCCCCTAATAAAATCCCTTGGCTATTGCAATAAGGCAGGATTCCAAATACCAATACCGTATCAATACCTCGAAAAAGTACGAGTAAAGTCGCAATGTCGGGTAGGCCGCGTATACTGGACTACTTGATCAGGCAATGCGGCTTGGACAACAGATGGAACCAGTACTTGCTGCTGGCAACGTCCATATACGCCTTAATCTTTCTTATTGTGCATTTAACCACTGACAACAAAGAAGTTGAAGTGTTTTCAGTCGTAGGCGGGTTTATCGGCATGTCTGGTTCGATGACAGTTATTATTGCCTACATACTGAACCCGGAATTGCGTGTACCACCTTTGTCGTTGCTCTTTTGGCGATCAGTTAGCGATCTGGGACTTGCCCTCAGGTTTATTATAGGACCAGTGTTTACTCAAAGTGTGTGTGACAAATCCAGTTTATATCCTGTAACATTAACTGGAAATTATGATTGCGATCAGGACAAGTGCCAGTTGGCGTCTGTTATGCTTGAATTTTTCCTTATTGCGAGTGAGGCTTGGTTCTTATGTGTTACTCTCGACCTGTTACATTCAATTAATGATCCATTTTCCACATTTCAAGGAAGGCAAAAATTTTATCATCTATTTTCATGGTCGGCGGCTTCTATCTTTGCCGGTTGTACCATGTTCAAAGCAGTTTATGGCTTTTGGTACATAGGTGATAATCATGAGTATCATATTTGTTGGATAAGATCATCTGACGACCCTAAAGGATCAGGGTCAGCATCAACAGCAATATCTCAGGTATCATCTGAGTATTATGGTATTGATCCACATCGCCAGTTGAGTTATAGCACGGCAGGAGACGAATTTAAGTGGCGTCCATGGGTTTTTCTTTATTTTCCAATACTTCTAGTATATGTTTATAGTCTCACGGTCATCTATCTTGCGTATCAAAGGCTAAAAACGGGAATCCCTAATACTTATATTCATCGATTGCGCATTCTGATTATAAATTCGGTGAATGTGATCATTTGCTTATGTTACTGGGCAGTTGCTGGGTCATTAGTAACTGCAACATTTTTTTCCGAATCTGGTACTGCAAAAACCTTGTTCACCCTAATAATGTACATGATATCCTCGAAAGGATTCTCATCGCTTACTGTGTGGCTGCTGGTGAATAAAGCAGAGGTTAGTCTTAACTCCAGGTTTGATAGTCAAAGGATAGATTTGAACTCCGCTCTTCGTCAAGAAGTACTACTATTTGCCACTCATGGTATCCGCAAAAGCGTATACATTGATATCTTGAAGAATGAGGATGCAGTGAAGTTTAGAATACCGTATAGCACACGGCCGAATAAGGATCATGAGGACAGCGGCACTGCAACTACTACTATGTTATCTCCCCTATTTTTCTTATCATTACTAATGGGTTCTGAAAGAGCTATTGAACAGGTCAGGAGAAATGCCGAAAATCGTAGTAAAAAGGATAATGACATCGACAGTGACGAAAATGAGCACGATCACTACGACAGGTTTACAATGATGGAACCCAAAGGGGATATAAAAGGTTCCTTTTATTGCGACACAGAAACTTCTATGAACATTTCATTTCAAACAACAGCTACTGATATGCATGTCCACAGGATCTCTCTTGATGAGGCTACTGTAAGTGATCAGAGTGCGAAAGGGAGAAAGAAGAATGCAACACTTTCTAAGCGGAGTATATTTACTAGATTGTGTTATTCCATTGGACGATTTTTAGGTGCACCTGATGACAACGTTTACTTCACTGAATACTCTGGGTATTATTTTAAGAAAATTCGCGCAACTTACGGCATCACGGATAGCATTTACTACACGGCATTTACGCGAACGATCAAGGAGCGAGTGAACGAAGGCGGTGCATCAAATGCTTTTTTCTTCTATTCCGATGGAGAAAAGTTTTTAGCAAAATCATGCAGTGTTGTTGAAATTGATGTGTTGAGACGTAATGCGAGGAAATATGTGGAGTATATGTGCGACAACAGGGACAGCTTGATTACCAAAATATACGGCATTTATCGGTTACAGATCTATGGTATCTCATTGTACTTCTTTGTAATGAGTAATATTTTTTTGAATAAGGAGAACCTGATGATGCATGAGAAGTATGACATCAAAGGCAGTTGGGTAAACCGAAATGCAGCGCTGCCAGTGAACGGCGAAGTAGTGACCTGTAAGCATTGCAATCAAAAGTTTGTCTTTCAAAAAAAAATTGTACGAGGAAAATTTCGTAATAATAGTGAGCAAAAGAGTAAAAAACGCAATTCTACGTTATCTCCACTATCCTCGAAGGCGGTTTCTGCTGTGCTAGATGCCGCACTGTCCACTGATAGTAAAAACGGTTCAACGGTTGAATCTCGAAGCACTGTCAATTTTGACGAAAGTGGTCACTCCAAGAGTAAAATACTCAGTTTCAATACATCGATTGGTAACACCGATGACGACACTTTTGACGCCGACATGGAAAATGGCGATGTCACGAGAAAAAATAAGAATTTGAACAAATGTCCCTACGTCGTAGGTGGTCATCATGAACCAAAAGTGACCATGAAAGACAATGACTTGAAATTCAAATTACGGTTACCGAAGGATATTGGGAATATGATCATCATACAGTCCAGAAAAGATGCCGACTTCTTACGCGATATTGGTATTATGGACTACTCGTTACTACTGGGTGTGAATCGCGCAGAGTTTGATACGGGTACTACTAAAGGTAGTGAGAAGGTCGAAAGTGTTCAAGATGATAGTGACAAAGCACTAGACGTTGAACGTAGTTCCGTCATTGCAACGGATGGAATGAGTGATCACGGCGACGACGAGGCAACTAGCATTAAGGAAAATATTAGTGACTTAGATACCAGTAGCAGTGCTAGTACTCACGTAGGTATACTCAAGAAAGTAACCATCGCTTCTAATGTTTCCGAGAGGTCGCAAGCAAAAGACATCACAAGTCAATACCAAAATATCGGGTACTCTCCAGTAATGGAAGTGACCAAAGTGATGGGGCCTAGAGCGTATATCATGGGAATCGTCGATTTCCTACAAGAATGGACGTTGCAAAAGCGGTTAGAGTCGTGGATAAAGGTCAATATATATCGGAAAGATTTGCAAGGTGTCTCCGCTGTTGAGCCTAACGCATATCACGACCGATTTGTGGAAAAGATAGAAGATATTATTGATCCAATTGATGGTTAATTATGCACAATTATTAAACGTTAGCGTCATTTTCGAAGTAAAATTTATAAATTGTGTCTAATAAGTAACTGGCGATAGTTTTCACAGAAGAATTCTTACTCTGAGAATCAGTTGCTAATGCATTTTCTGCCTCATAAGCATCAGTAACAGTGTGATACTCTGGCGAGGCCCAAGACGACGAGGGATTGGAATTATCGTACCTTTCTTCAAAAGTATCATATTGCTCTTCATAAACATCGTTAGGTTCTTGTGCTCTATGAGTGTCATATCTCTTTTGTTGCTTTCTACAATTAGAGAGCTGTTCGCTACCACTAGATGAAACAAGCTTTCGTTTGCTACCGGAAGTTGTTTCAGGTTTTCGTTTACTTATGATAAAAGTTTGCGTTAATGGTATTTCTTGGTGATGTTCTGAATCTTGCACTTGGACATAATCATCAAGTAATTTTATGTTATTCTTCTTGTAACTACTGGAGATTGGTGATTGCATCGTAGGAGATTGCTGTCTCTGTTGCATGTTGGCATTAATGTCTTGGAGTAAATGAAGTATCCAAATAAGAATTTTTGGAACAAACTTTTCAAAAGGATAATGAATTTTATATGCATATATGTAATAAAATTCTTTCTCTGATTTACTCTCGTCATCATTACTTACTGGATCCAGAATAATTGTGTCTAGAAGATTGCTTATGTCACGTAGGATAGGTGTCAATTTCGTGCGCAAAAAACTGTGCCGCGCAAACGGAGTGTTTAACTTACCTTCGACTTCAATTACTTTTTCTTCGAAATATGTCCATTTTTCTGATGTATCAAAGTCTTTACATTGTTCTACAACGTAGATTAGATAATATCGCACTATCTCCATCACAAAATAATACCATGGACCACCGGATACTCCTATCTCTGGATCCGATAAGACACTGAATACTTGCGGATACAAGCTAAAATCCTGGAGCTGAATAAGCATTAAGGTAATCAACAACCTCGATCGCAGGTCGTAGCTTTGAATGTTGTCCAATACTGCCGTGTCATCAAGAACGTAAAAAATTTCAAGCCATATCTCTTGGACTTCTTCGTCGCCGAATTTACCTTCTATAGAATCGTGCGTCAAATCGAGGATGACCGTGGAGATCTTGTCGCCTAGTTCCTTGTTCGCGCCGATGCTGGCCTCCATATCACCTCTTCGCTGCTTCCCGTCGATGACTTTTTTGTATTTTCTTCTTTTTTGAAAAAAGTGTCACCCGATGGACGATGACAGTTGACTGGTGTACTGGTGAATGAATCATGTGATGCAGATTATGTATATGATGAGTGTAAATGCAGCAAGATAATTGCTGGCAATCGTTTCGGTATGTATAAATGTGTGTTTGATAATGAGTGATGCTTAAATGGGAGATTTTGATTAGATAATGAGTGTTTTTTGACTAATTTTGCAGAACCAAATGTGAAAATTCTCTAAGAGGATTCTCTTTTCTGTTACAAGCATCGTCCATGTTTGTTTTTCTACTGCGTATATCCGGGACCGGTGGTTTGTACGTACCGGTCACAGCAGTGCAGAGTCTGCGAGATGATTATTTGCAGCGAAACCTGCATTTTGAGGCGCCAAATCAACGTCGGTCGCCTTCCTTACTTAAGTGGTATTAGGGTGAGATGTTGGACGTGATTTTCATTTTGTTGCTTTTCTATACTGGTCTTTGTCTCGTGACATTCTATGAGTACTTACAACTTATTGTTAGGGAGAATGCGTTAAAGGAGACTGTTCAACAGTGTAATTTATGGCCCAACACCATACAATCGCAGGTCCATGTGATCACACTGCTGTTCTCGGGGTGTCGGGTTTCGTTCTTTATTGTTGCACTTTATGCTTGGAATTATGAAATTGGCGAAGTAGTGCAGGATAAATTATTATTTTATACCTTTGATGAGATCGCTACAATATTATATTTCACTTTGGCAGCAGTTATTACTTTATTTTGGGCCGAGTTATATTATATAAGTAAAAATATGGAGTCTCAGTACTATAACTTTGTTCGTCCTGGTGTCTATGCTGTTATTTTTTTTGCCTTTGTAGGTATAGGTGTTTGCACGTGGTTAGTCAAAGAAGATAGCTCGAATGATGTGTATTATGTATTCAAACAGTATGCATTCATAATATCAGGAACATATTTAATTATTGCAACATTTTTAACATACTATACCTTGGCGGTTGCTGGTGAACTCAAAAATGTTCCTGTGCATCTATCACAGCGACGTACAAGATTAAGATTACTTCGATACTTAGGGATGATAATTGTTTCTTCTTTAGTCATTAAAGCATTGATAGTTTTTCTTATTAGTGGGCATACATTGCCAGAAAATACTATATTATCGGTTGCCCTTGTATTTTTTTATTACTTGTTATTGGAGCTATTTCCAACTGCTGCAATATTAATATTTTATCGTGTTGAACCTATTGATTATAATGTTGGACCGATTATAATGGATAATGATTATGATTATGATCCGAATGAAAAGGTAGGGTTGACATCCCGACCTAGCGAGGAAGCGATGACGCCTTCAAGTAGTAAGAAGAGACCATCAACACCTAAATTGAATAAGTATAGTAACAGCCCAGCCCCAACTGAAGTTGTTAATGAAATTATTGACCGGTTAAGTACAAGTGCAGACCAGAGAATATAGTTAATTGTGGAAAAAACAGTAGGTATGAGCTTTCAATTTGGTTTATTTTGGTGTAACTGTTGTGTTTTGTAACTTGTAAATATTATTTAATATTATTTGAATCTATTATACGGATTTGCTTACATTATAATACAACATTTTTTACTATCAGATTTAGATATTTTTTCATCGAAAGATACTAAATCTCTTTCGTTGGTTTGCTTTTGTAGACTTAACTCATTTTTATTCTTACTTAATACCTGCCTTCCTATTTCAGTGAACATTTCATTAACATTTAAACCGCTACTTGCTGATGCTTCAAACAATGTATATTTATGCTCGTGTGCAAACAACATAAACTCTTCTTTCCGCACTTGCCATTTTTCCATTGGAATGTCTGTTTTATTGGCACATAAGATAATAGTACATCCAGCTGGCGCATTTTGCTTAACATCATTCACCCATGTCTCTAAAGCCATAAATGATGAATATTGAGTAACATCAAATGTTACTATTACTCCTTGTGCTCTATTGTAGAACGCTGAAGTCATTGAACGAAACCTTTCTTGTCCAGCAGTGTCCCATATCTGTAATTTCACACTATCGCTATCGATCATTATCTCTTTGGCTTTATAATCTACACCAATTGTTGTTTTTTGAGTTAGTATAAAATGACCTTCATTAAATCTCATGAGCAATGAAGTCTTTCCAACACTGGTGTCCCCGACGACCAGCAGTCTGACTAAATACATTCTTTTGCCGAATGAAAGTTCAATTTTTGCAAAACTAGCTTCTTTGCGAGAGCACGCACCAATCGCGACGTGTGCTCTGCGGAAGCAGTGACTACTTGTTTCAATGAGATGATTCAATTTCCGGATTTTGATCGAGAGGGCCTGGCCTATATGTTCACCCATGCATGTCAATGTACAATAATTAGTTACAAAAAGTACAGAAGTTATATCCCCTCGGTGAAATCGAATTCGAGTGGACCAGAATCTAGAAACAAAGTATTTCTTATGTTACTTACTTCATTTAGATCACTTGAAAAGCCATTTAAAAACACGATGGCTCCAGGTCCGTATATATCGTTGTATCGAGTGATTTGATGCCTCATCTTCCCTATCGGCAGAATTGGATTATTGCATAGTTCAGATGAACCATAATACGTTTTACAATCAATCCATCTGACTGGTGTACCATTTATCCGAACATCCCCTAGTAGCAAAAAATCTGGGGTATTAGAGCAGCCCATATCATACAAGATATTTTCGTCCAAAAACTGTATATTTTGTTCAGTAAGATACATTGCTAAAGCAGCTTCAAAATTACCAGCATGTTCTTTCGCTGCAGTATCACTACCCATATTTCGTTCTCTAAAAAATGTATCCGAATTATTTCTGGTTATTGCACGAATAAATTGGCGTCGTAAAGAGCAAGCACCAAAAAGTGTAAACCCGTATGTGGATGCATTAGCCTTAATCATTTCTTGTCTCTCTATCTCTAAATCAAAGTATCTACCACTTTCGTTATCGTCTGATATTAATACTTCTTTCATCACCATTTCAATATCTCTGGTTATTTCTTTTGTTCTTTTCAACGGCCAGGTTATGTCAATTCTAGTATCTTTATTCGCATTGATAATCTCGGATAATATTGTTGGGAGCTCGTTAATATTAATAGATGCATGTAAGAAACGACAAGAGTTTCCATTCCTACAACCATTTGGACTATTATAGAAGGAGCAAGCTTTCCTCATTCAATAGTAATTTTGCTAAAACATGGGTTCCATGCACAAATCTGGATCAAATTATTCTGATAGGAATATTCCTAAAGCCTTACAACAATTTTTCTCTTTTCTTTTTCTTTTTTTTCTTTTTTTTCGTCTGGTTCCACACCCAGAAAATACCTGGGGAAAGAAGTCTACAGGAAAGGTTGGAAGGGCGAAAGAGATAGTGAGATAATTTGCACGGGCGATGGGGAGCGACCATGGCCCGATGTCTGCATTCACACTCTCGTTAACGCGAGAAATGCTACCTTGAAGTACCGGTGCAGATTTCGCGAAGATTTTGGTCCAAATATTTGGACAAATCCATTTTTGTACAAATTTGGAAGATTTGCGCGAGCAATGAGTTCCATGGGCTATATTGCCGCGTTTGTCGCGGTGGTATTGTATGGCTCCAACTTTGTGCCTGTTAAATACGTCAATACTGGTGATGGTATTATGTTTCAATTCATAATGTGTAGTGCAATATGGATGGTAGGTTTGATAGTTCAAATGATACAACATTCACCAAAATTTTACCCATTAGCAACAATAGGTGGTATCATCTGGGTTATTGGAAATACTCTTACATTTACTATAATTAAAATGATAGGATTGTCACTAGGAATATTAATCTGGGGATCTGTATGTATGATCTTAGGTTGGGCTACAGGGAAATTTGGTTTATTCGGTCTTAATAAAAATGATATTGGTGATACAGGTTTGAATTATGCAGGTGTTATGATTTGCTTTGTTGGATTATTAATATTCCTCAATGTTAAACCAAATGATATGTCAAAATCTGAGAAATTGACTTTAGATAGTGAGTTTATATCCTCAGATAGTAATCAAGTCGAAGCTAGATTATTGGATGAAAGTGGAATCCGTAGTAATAATCTTGAATTTTCTATTAATAAGAGTGAAAAGTACGAAGAAGAAAAGTCATTTTATAGTGATTGGCCTCAAAGTAAGAAAACTATTGTTGGATTTATATTTGCAGCAGTATCCGGTATATGTTTTGGGGTTTGCTTTGATCTATCACAATATATTATAGATCATCACTATGATGGTGATTATGATCCAATTAACTTAGTTTTTACTCATTTTAGTGGTATATTATTTGGGAGTTATATATTTGCATGTATATATTGTTTATATAAATATGTGAACAAAAAAATGCCATATATGACTGCATCTATGTTTGGACCTGCTGTTATATGTGGTACTATGTGGGGTGTTGCATGCGCTTGCCAATTTATTGCTAATGGAGGTTTGGGTTTTTCAATAGCGTTTCCTATCATTGCATCTGGTCCTGGATGTGTTGCATCATTGTGGGGGGTATTCAAATTTAACGAAATATCTGGTCAAAGAAATTATATTGTATTGGGATCTGCAATAGTTGTAACTTTTATTGGTATAATCTGTATTTCGTTATCATAAAATAAATTATTTTTATTATTGTCTTAACGACTATAAAATATTAAAATAGTAAAATCTTGTACACTTGAATTTATCATTAAGACTAAGTAAATATTTCTTCAAAAGGGGCCAATAATATTTTCTTTCCTGCAATATACCTAAAATATTGCGTTAACTACCTCTTTTTGCATAACTGAATTTTCCACTGGAGAAATAATTAGACTAAGTAGGATAATAATGAATAATTACACGCGCATGGATTTGGTTGGATGGTAATGGACATCAAATCGACTTGACAATCGCGTTTACAATCCCAAACAGGTAAAATTGCGTGGGTAGGGTTAGCAAGAGTACCCTACCTCTCGGCTTTTTTGACATAGCAGGAAGAAGCCGCTAGACTTGGTGCGCTTGCGAGAAGAACGGAGTGGGCAGGGCAGCATGGAGGCTTCGTCTGCGTCGAACATCATCATCAAGTACGAGAACAAGAGCAATCGTGTCAAAGGACTCTCGTTTCATCCAGTTAGACCTTGGATATTGATAGCATTACATAATGGACAGATATGTTTATGGGACTATCGCATGGGTACATGTTTAGGTACGTATCATAATAACTTTGAAAACTTATTCTTTCTTTTGCTAATGCATTTTTTCTTGTCTAGATAAATTCGAAGAGCATGAAGGACCAGTACGTGGT
>JACCDO011789340.1_pt1 | contig 17227 bp, 11 predicted proteins | sample 7446101 | NCBI WGS metagenome assembly JACCDO01 (sample SAMN15323440, study PRJNA562643) | freshwater metagenome | isolation source: river surface water | place: USA:Blue River Watershed | collected 2017-08-16 | reverse complement strand
TAACATTACATAAATCGTTGTTACTTAAATAAGAGAAAATGATGTTGCATGTGATAGCCGGCGCCGGTTGAAATATGCTCATAATAATGCTACACTCAGTCACTTCATTCTCTATTGCGGCATCTTTGGTGTCTAAAATGCTGATTTTATCCTCGTCTAGCTCTTCTAACACATCTAATTCTCGATCCTTTTTTAGCTGATTTTGACGCTCAGAGTATAATTTCCACACATTTGGATTTTCCACATCATAAATTATTGTAGAGTCAATAGCAATTATTCTAACTTGCGCAAATAGTCCTATCTCTAAATTTTGTAACATAATTGGTTCATTCAATCCAATTTCTTGGAACTGTTTGTCATCTACAGGAATATCACAAATTGTTCTCAGCATACTAATACTAGCACCATCATGAGCATACTTACAGCGTTTTGCTGAACACTCTGACCTCAAATACGACTTACAAACCAGAAAACTTTCATCCAAAGGGAGGTAACAATGTATAACTGATAGTTGATCTTGCAAATACTGGTCCCGCAGTAGATGGATGCAAATTGATTCAATACTGGGACCCTTAGTCTTTTTCTCTATTTTGCGCTGCTTCGCCTCCATTCGGCGCTGGTTCGCCATTTCCGCACGTCTTTCCCAGTTTCCCTTTACCATTTCATCAAATCCAGGGTACGAGCGACGAGACAAACACACACTTCTCTCCTCTTCTCACTTCCTGTCGTGCAGACGGCCTGACAACTAGATGTGACACGGCGAGACTCTTAATGGTCGAAACAGACTCAAAATCGGAAAGAATTCTGACCTTGCGGAGTAAATGCTGTCACGGAGAGAGAATTTTATTCGGATTCCTGTCGGTACCTTACATTCATACTAATCGAAAGATAATTAAAATAACAAAACTAGAAATGACTCGTTAGTAATCGTTGCTCGCCCTGTCATTGCGGTCTCTTTTCGCACCCAGAACCTCGTTCGCCCTTGGTCTTACGCGATCCCCTCGTCGAGAATAAATCCCAATATGTGCACATATACTGATGAGCGATTGCATGGCCATGCGAATGGCTTCCTATCGCAATCACGCGGAAAACAAGCCTAAAAATTGATACTAACTCACTGATAATTATTCAAACATTATTTCGTGACGGTAGGTAGTCCGCATTAGGGCGCAAGCAATGCCAGATCACTGAGGACACATGTTTAAGGCTCGGCAATAAAGCAGAGAGATGCGTGTTGTGATCGTGATTTCTCTGTGTTTGCTGCTGCTATGCTGCTGTAATGCACTAAATTTGCTGATGGCCAAAAGGGTGGTGGTTGTAGGTGGAACTGGTTATATAGGGAAATACGTAGTTCGTGAGAGTGTTCGACGAGGTTTCGACACTGTCGCTATAGTGCGACCCGGATCCTCGCCTAAAGAAGAGTACACCAAAGGGGCGACGATTATATATGGTGATGTTACTGACGAGGAATCGATGAACAAAGTGGCGTTTAATAGTAAAACCGATGTGATCATATCGTGCCTGGCATCGCGGTCGGGTACCAAGGATGATAGTTATAAAATAGATTACCAAGCGACATTAAATTGTTTAAATGCCGCAAGAAAGAACAAAGTAGATCAGTTTATATTACTGTCTGCTATATGTGTACGTAAACCATTATTACAGTTTCAAAATGCTAAATTGAAGTTTGAGGATGCATTAGTAAATGCAGGAGATATTAAATATAGTATCGTCAGACCAACTGCATTTTTTAAATCTGTTTCGGCTCAATTTGAGTTGCTACAACAAGGCTGGCCATTTGTCATGTTTGGAAATGGTGAAATTTGCAAATGTAATCCGATTGCTGAATCTGATCTTGCGACATACATGATCAACTGTATTGAGGATAAGACAAAATGGAATAAAATATTAGATTTGGGGGGTAAATACATTACTTGTTTTTACTTATTGACTTTACTAACTTATTCGATCACTTACAGGTCCGGATGACGGTATGACTATGAAGACTCAGGGTGAGATGATATTCGATATTCTTGGAAAGAAACCATCATTTATTACGGCACCGGTAGGTATATTTGATGCTGTTATCGGTGTGCTTGAATTCTTTGGCAAGTGGTTTAAAGGGGCCGAAGATGCTGCTGAATTAGGTCGTATTGGTAAGTATTATGCGGTGGAGGACATGTTAACAACAAAATCAGAGGAGAAGTTCGGTACAATCACATTGCGTCAACACTATGAGCGAATAGCAATTGAAGGACAAGAATACGATCCTTATACCACTTTTGCTGCGAAGAAGAAAGATTAATCACTCGTATCTTATTATTTTTGACTTAATTACATTGTGTACATACGTTATATTATCTGTTACTTTATATCTGCACGCACAATTGATTTAGCTTTGTTGTTGCCCGTTACTCCAATATAACGGAGAGCTTTATTTACATACTCATACCCGGTTCTGTCCGCGATCTTGCCATCCATGCTAGCAATGCATAATGCAAATGCTTGAAATGGCGATAAGGGATACTGGAAGTCTAAAGAAAACTTATTTTTATCAACTTTACCAAATTGGAGTATGATTTCACTCGCATCGTCATCACTTTTTGCCTGACTCTCGATGGATCGCACTGGGCTTTTACCATTTGATTTCATCAATAATTGAAAATTCTTGACAGAACTAACTTTAACGCGGCCATTAAAGTTAAGAACGTGTCCTCCATACTTTTCGTCCCACTGAGGCTGTTTATTTACAAGTTTGATCAGGTCATTATCATCTTTGCGAGTTTCAATACTTCTGTTTTGACTACTATCACTGGCACCAGGTTTCCATACACATGCTTTACTGTTGACAGGATTAACAGATGGTACTAATGCCTCAATTTTACTAGGACCTCCATCGAATTCAAATGCCATATACCCAAGCTCCCGCAGAAGCATCGATTCAACAACAGTCTTTTCCGTTGACAAACCTTCATCTGTAATACTGTACTTGGTGCCTATTGCATTAAGACCTCTCAATTTACCGATAACTGCCGCACTACCCCTATCATCAATGTCCGCTTCATCGGAGCAAAGAAACAAATAATAGCTAGTTGAGCTACTTTTTTTCTTATTCGCCGTCATTATATAACGAGGTTTAGATTCATCTTTCGCTTCTAAGTAACATTTATACGTTATTTTCCCACTAAGTAACGACTTCTCTCGTTCAACGTAGCAAAGCATTTTTGGATCATTAATATTACAAGGCGATGTCAACCATTTTTTGGCGATCTCAATAGATTCTACATCAGATATAGTAGGTGCTTTGGTAGGTGCTGCTGTTAATCCAGTATAAGAGGTAATAGATTGCCGCAAACTAGCCCGCTTCTCCTGTTGTTGTTGATTTTGCTGCTCCAGAATAATTTTTTGATGATTCTTTACACCAAAATTATTAATTTCACTGTCAAGTTCATCAGCCGACTCGAATGAATAGGAAGGCATACCACCTCCTGTTGAGTTTGTAGCACGACCTCCCTTCGCCTGTGCGGCATTCAAACTGTGTCGCTGGTAGCTTTTAACCGCTGCTTTCCTGCCCACTCCCTCGTCCAAATCGGAGTCATCATCGCTGCTGTGACGCGACATGCGTACCTTTTTTAAAAGGAAGGTAGTGATGGATGCATCATGTACAAAATCCCTAAATGGAGTCATCTGGAGGTCATGTTAACGTTTAAAACAATGACGGAACAATGAAAATACTGCTAAACATAATGGTCATCTATAGAATACACTGAAGTACAATTAAAATAATGAAAAATTAATGAATCTGCCTAGACCAATTCAATCTTGAGTAATAAATCGATATTATTCCATGCGTTATTTGGCTCCATCCAGGCAGCAACGGCATGCACAACCAGCCTCATTTTACAATTCCAATCTCTCCCGTTTCTCCTATACATTTCTCTCCTTCATTTCTAGTTAGGTTTTTGGCGATTTTTTTTTTGAAATCGTCATTCGTCACCATCTCAAAATTGCGAATAGTGAAACATTGTTATGTCACGCGCTAATAACAGTGGCAATCGCGCACCCTCGCCGGGTGTCGCGTCGCTGCACTACTTGAGCAGGGCTGCGCCTAAGGGGCGCCTTATTCTTGCGGTAAGTCATGCTTTCGGTATTACGCAAGTTCAATGCTATGCTATTCAAGCATGGGATAGTGCTAATTGAATGTCGTAAAATGCTTTTAAATGCTACTATTACATACATATTCGAATAGCAATACTTATTTTACTTCATTAGGATGGAACGGACTTGCAAGGATATTCATTTGGTGCATTAAAGCCAATCGCTGGTGAGACTGTTTTCACAACTGGAATGGTTGGTTATCCAGAAGCATTGACAGACCCATCATTTGCGGGACAAATATTAGTATTAACTGCAGCGATGATTGGGAATTATGGTGTGCCTCCTGATACAAAGGATGAATATGGCTTGCCATTATATTTTGAATCGGACAAAATTCATGTAAGTGGGCTTATTGTAGCGGATTATTCCGAAACTTTTTCACATTGGAATGCTGTAAAATCATTAGGTCAATGGCTAACTGAACAAGGAGTACCAGCATTGTACGGTATAGATACAAGAAGAGTAACTAAAAAGTTAAGAGAAAAAGGATCTGTGCTTGGTAAAATAGAGTTTGAAGGAATGTTGACTATACCTTTCATGGATCCCAACACCCGTAATCTAGTTGCCGAAGTCAGCAGAAAAGATGTTCGCACTTATGGCGAGGGTTGTTCACCTCGAATCATTGCATACGATTGTGGTATAAAGTTAAACATTATTCGATATTTTGTCACTCAGCAGAAGGTTTGTCTAATAATAGTTCCATTCGATTATAACTTGGCAACGAATCCATCGAATATACAGTACGACGGTATCTTCATCAGTAATGGCCCGGGAGATCCTATGATGTGCACTGCGACAATAGAATCATTGAAATATGCATTAGTTCAAGAGCCACCAAAACCTATATTTGGAATTTGTTTAGGAAATCAGTTATTAGCATTAGCGTGTGGAGCTAAAACCTACAAAATGAAGTATGGTAACCGTGGCATGAATCAACCTTGTATTGATATGCGCTCTACTAAATGCTACATCACCGCACAAAATCATGGTTATGCTGTTGATGCAACATCACTACCTCCCGATTGGAAGACGTTATTCTTAAATGCGAATGATTTAAGTAATGAAGGGATCGTTCACACGTCAAAACCATTCTTTTCGTGCCAGTTTCACCCAGAAGCATGCGGTGGACCCACTGATACTGGACATTTGTTTGCAAACTTCGTGGATATGGTAAAGGGAATCCCGCCTCCCAAAGTCCTACTGGAGCCATCTATCTACTCGCGTCAAACAGTCCGCAAGGTTCTGTTGGTTGGTAGTGGTGGTCTTTCAATTGGGCAAGCTGGTGAATTCGACTACTCTGGATCGCAGGCTATCAAAGCGTTAAAAGAAGAAGGTATCGAGGTTATTTTAATCAATCCTAACGTCGCCACAGTGCAAACTAGTAAAAATTTAGGTCGTGCGTCACCAGACAAAGTCTACTTTCTTCCTATCCGTGCGTCTGTAATAGAAGAAATCATCGCAAAAGAGAGTCCCGATGGCATAATAGTCTCAATGGGAGGTCAAACGGCGCTAAATGTTGGTATTGAGTTATGGAAATTAGGAATATTCGAGAAGTATAACTGTCGTGTACTCGGCACCCCGATTGAGACAATCATAGCGACTGAAGACCGCGAGATCTTTTCGCAACGTCTTTATGCGATCAATGAAACGTTAGCTCGCAGTGAAAGTGCTACTACTGTCGATGGCGCGGTTGAGGTAGCCCGTAAAATTGGATTCCCAGTGCTAGTAAGAGCCGCTTATGCTCTTGGTGGTTTAGGCTCTGGATTTGCCGAGAATGAGGATCAACTCCGAGAACAGTGTGCAAAAGCGTTGGCTGTATCAGACCAAATTTTAATCGATCAAGATTTACGTGGATGGAAAGAGGTCGAGTACGAAGTAGTTCGTGATTGCCGTGACAATTGTATTACTGTTTGCAACATGGAGAACTTCGATCCGTTAGGTGTTCATACTGGTGACTCAATTGTAGTGGCGCCATCACAAACACTATCCAATAGCGAATACTTTAAACTGCGTGCTACATCAATCAAAGTGATCAGAGACCTTGGTATAGTAGGTGAATGCAACATCCAGTATGCGTTGAATCCGTACAGCGAAGAATACTGCATCATCGAAGTAAATGCAAGACTGTCCAGATCATCTGCATTAGCATCGAAAGCAACTGGATACCCATTAGCCTATGTCGCAGCGAAGCTATCATTGGGCAAGGATCTAGTATCGATCCGCAACAGCATCAATAAGACAACTACTGCGTGCTTCGAGCCAGCACTTGACTACTGTGTAGTTAAAATGCCCCGTTGGGATTTGGCTAAATTCAATAAAGTCAGTACGAAATTAGGGTCGTCTATGACATCTGTGGGTGAGGTCATGGCAATTGGTCGTACGTTTGAGGAAGCGATGCAAAAGGCAGTACGCATGGTAAGCGGTGGTGCATTAGAAGGATTAGAAGGGAAAATCAGCGATCCTAATCAATTAGACTATTTGCTTCGTGTTCCTACCGACAAGCGCCTGTTTGCAGTGCAGTATGCATTGGAGCGTGGGTACACCATCGAAGAGATCAATCGTATCTCCGGTATTGACCGTTGGTTCCTATCGCGCTTAAAAACTTTGTCTAATTTAAAAGAAGAAACGTCCAAGTGTTCGCTTGACAATCTCGGCAGAACGGAGTTATTGACGTTGAAATGCGCCGGATTTAGTGACCGTCAGATTGCTAGATACACCTCTTCCAGTGAGTTAGTTGTCAGACGCAAACGGCAGCAAGTTGGTGTTTTACCATATTGTAAGCAAATTGATACACTAGCCGCAGAGTTCCCTGCTCATACCAACTACTTGTACATGACCTATAACGCATCGGAACATGACGTGGAAGGCAACCAAGGCGATGACAAGCGATGCGGTGTCATGGTCCTAGGCTGCGGCGCTTACTGTATCGGTTCATCGGTCGAGTTTGACTGGTGTGCAGTATCAGCGGTGAGGCAGATCCGAGCATTGGGCGAGAAGGCAATAGTTGTGAACTACAATCCAGAGACGGTTTCCACCGACTATGACGAAAGCGACACTTTATACTTCGAGGAGTTGACATTAGAGCGGGTGTTAGACATCTATGAAATCGAGCGTAGTACTGGTATAGTAGTATCCGTTGGTGGCCAAATACCTAACAACCTAGCACTACCTTTGCACAGACAAGGTGTTCGCATCCTAGGCACCCATCCGGACTCGATTGACATGGCTGAAGATAGACATAAATTTTCCAGTTTATTGGATAAGATTAAAGTAGACCAACCCAGTTGGAGGGAGCTGTCGACACATAGTGATGCACATGCATTTGCTAATGAAGTTGGATTTCCTGTATTAGTGCGCCCATCCTTTGTATTATCTGGTGCGGCAATGTCAGTAGCATCCAACGTCGATGAGCTATCATCTTGTTTGCAATCAGCAGAGGACGTGAGTGCTGACAAGCCTGTAGTTATTTCCAAGTATATCGTGAATGCGAAGGAAATCGAATTCGATGCAGTAGCTGATAACGGTAAAATATTAAATTATGCGATATCCGAGCATGTTGAAAACGCGGGCGTTCATTCCGGTGACGCAACATTAGTACTACCAGCACAGAAATTGTATGTGCAAACCGTCCGAACAGTGAAGACTATTGCTCAGCAAATCGCGAGTGCTTTACGCATCACTGGTCCATTCAACATTCAGTTATTGGCTAAGGACAACATGGTCAAAGTCATCGAGTGCAACCTTCGAGCTTCCCGCACATTTCCGTTTATTTCGAAAACATTCGATGCTAATTTCATCACATTAGCTACCAAGGCGATGTTGGGCTACCCGGTGAAGCCATACGTCATCTCGTTGTACGAGTATGATTACGTCGCAGTCAAGGCACCAATGTTTTCATTTACTCGGTTACGTGGAGCCGATCCTACCCTAGGCGTTGAAATGAGCAGTACTGGGGAGGTGGCATGCTTTGGTTCAGATGTACAAGAAGCATTTTTGCAGGCGTTACTGGCAACAACATTTAAATTACCAGAAAAATCTCCAAATAAATATATTTTAGTGTCTATCGCCGAAGACAAGATGCGCGCCGAGTTCTTGGATTCCATCATTCAATTAGCTTCGTTAGGGTACCAATTGTGTGGAACTCCGGGAACAGCAGATTATTACAATTCTCATGGGGTCAATATGAAGTCCCTATCCAAGCCATCAACAGAAACGGTTATTGATCCTGGCACTATTAGAGTCGGCGATGACGACACCGTGCTATCGTGGATATACGACAAACGAGTAGATTTGGTTATCAATATTCCTGAAGGCTCAAGCAAGAGAGACGAGATTTCTTCAGGTTACTTGATGCGACGTGCTGCAGTTGATTTCGGTACATCCCTGTTAACCAACATTAAATGCGCAGTACTCTTTTGTGACGCGCTTCATCGCAACAAAGCGCTGCCTTGCCGCAGCATCGAAGAATTCGTCGGCGCTCCAACGGTCGGCATTTAAGATTACTATGTGTTTTTAATCAAAATTCTTATTAATTTTTCTTACACCGGTACCGGTACTAAAATTATTTTTTGACCAGAACTTCCCAGAAGGGAGTCATTCACCCAGTAGTTGCGTTTTAAAACACAGTTGTGTGGAGACTAACACAAGGTGGGATCGCGCTGCTTCAGTGAGTCTGTGCTAGAAAGAAGGCGTTTGGGCCGACATGGTGGGGCATCCATGTGTCGGCGGCCAACGGGTTCAATTTTGGCGATACAGTGGCAATGACACTAGGTTCTCTTTAACTACAAGTGATGACGAATCTCTCTTGACATCAGGCGCATTATGGTTTGGTAGTCATTATCTTGCACACTATATTGCGAATCAGACTGCAAATCTAGACTTCAGTGGCAAGACAGTATTGGAAATAGGGACAGGAACTGGTTTTGTAGGAATTGCACTGGCAGCTATAGATATCGGAATACGAAGGATAATATTCACAGACTTAGAGTCGCAATTGTCCACCGTTATTGCGAATGTAGAACTAAATAAAGAATTATTTGCAAGAAGTAATATAGAAGTTGTAGTTATGCCATACTCTTTTGGACAATCCGTCGGTGACTTTTACAGAGCTTTGATGTCTAAAGGATTTGATTGGACTGTTGACGTGATAATAGGGGCTGATATTGCATATGACGTGTCTCTTCATGATCCGCTTTATCAAACTTTGGAACAATTTTTACGTAATGAACAAAAGCCTGCAAAATTGGCTATAATTTGCGAAGAAATGCGGTGGAAAGATATTTACAATTGGTTTTTTGAGCTAATAACTGGAGGAAACCTGCGTTTGAAACTACACGAGCAAGTGGCGGACGAGTTTGCGGCGAAATTTACAGTCGAAATAAGTGATTCTTGTACTTCCTCTAACCCGACATCGTCGAAGATGTATGTGTCCATCCTAGAGTAGCCTCGTAGATTGCGTCTTTAGATTTTTTTTGTTTATTTGTATATAATGCACTATTCTTTTACATTCTTAGAATCAAGTTTAACACTCTAACTCCCATTTGAATGCATCGTAATCCCTCCACCAAATACAAATCTTGAGTGTCGAATAGAAAATCAACCAATGAACTGGAACACATCGGCAAAGAAGCGCAGCTCGAAATCGAAGCGAAAGCACGATGAACTGCGCAATAGCTACCGCCCTGACCTGTCGCAATCGCGCGGCAGAAGTAGGTCGATTGATGCTATCGCTGAGGAAAATAATGCTTCCAAACGTACGAAGGCAAACATTCCTGATCCCCAGCAGAGTAATCGTCGCGGAGACACTGTGATAAGGACTGCCAGTATCTACACGAAGCCGCTGCGCAACGAGTTTGTACCGCAAAATGTATCCGCAGATGTATTTTACTTGGCTAATAATACACGGCCTATTAATCGAATCGAGAAAGTGTCAACAGTCTCGACTAATAGTAACTACGACCTGTCTGTGTTATTAGAACTCACTCCCACAGATGATGATCCGCCATCAAATACAGAAGAACAGACGGTTCTGTTTATAAACGAAGGGAAGCCTGTAAATTATGAACCAGTTGGAGATGTAGAATTACTAAAACCTGTACGTGAACGACGAGACGATGCTACTGTATATTCCCCTGATGACGTAGATTTTGGTACCACGGTTATAAGTGCCGAAAATTGGTTGTCTAAGTACTATACACTTGAAAATATGCTACCAATTCGTCTAAAAGACGTAATAATTACTAAAGAAAATGAATTGAAATGTTGCATGAAAACAGACTACTTGTGTGCTAGAACTCGCTTGAAACTGTTGTATGAGCTGTACGAGCACTTCATTCCGCTAGAAGAAAGCAGTCGACACCAACTTCTGGGACTGATTCGTTTCCTTGAGCAAGTCGATAAGGCGATAACGACACAAGTGCTTGCACAAGATACCACATCTACAACGCAGCCAACTGCCGTCAATGAGCGGAAAGAGTGGGTGTTATTCGAATCGACCATCCCTGCAATGCCGCCTAATACAACTGCGAGCTCTGTATTGCGTGATAGCGAGAGTCGCACTTACTCCATTGAGACATCCCCAGAAACGGTCGCGCCTCCAGGAGGAGAGAATGAGAATGATGAAATGTTGAATGTTCGGTTTTTTCTTTAATATTGTACAGTAAAAGTATATTATTTGTCATTTTATCGTAATCATCAGCACTACATGCTTACATTTTATTCGTAAAAGGAGGGACTGTCCGGTGTACCGATACGTCCAGCTCTCGACGGAGAATTATAAATATTTTCTTGCATTTCACCATTACCTTCGTCGTAATCATCCATGATCGAAGCGACGGTTTTAGAGTAGCCGCTTTCATCTATCAACTTACTCGCCGTAACACATTCCGAAATATACTTAAAAGTGAAAACAGACTCGCGCTTAAAGTAGTTCTTGTGCGGCACCGACTCCGAACCAGTCAAGTAGGCATATACGTCGCCATAATTTTCGCAGACAATGAAGTTGGAATCTTGTATATTAGGTACGATAGTGCCCCCTGCTGCGGCTATCACTTTCTCGATTTGCAGCTTCGAGATGTAGTTGACCGAGTGGCTCGTAGACGTGATATGATCCAAGACGTACACCATTTTATTGCTAAATAATGTCCTGCTTACAGTGGAACCCACGTGATGCTTATAGAGTTTATGCAAGAAATTGGTGGTAGGCGGCAAGATGGACTTGGCCTCCGTACATGCAAGTATCCACTTTTCGGTGACAATCGGGATGCCCTTGGATATAGCGATAAGTATGGACGCAGTTTTCCCTCTTTTAGTATTTGTTGGAACAACTACGTGAGTCAGGTCGTCGTCGATAACGGCATCAAGTGAGTCATACACTCGGAATATGCGCGAATGCTTCTTCAGTTCCTTCAAAAGTCCCAATTTGTCCTCTTCGGCATCAAACGCGGTGAGGATTACCTTAGCTTTGGATAGAAAAACGTTGTTATCTGGAGGTCTGGAAATGGTGTTCAAGATTGACGAACCAACTATAGAAGACCTTGACTGCTTACTACTGCGAGGGCTACTTCGGCGAGAGGCTCTTTCAATATCCTGTCGACTATCGTCTAATAATCCATCAATAACATTGGCATCGCTTTCATCCACTGCGACATTTTTTTGCTTCACATATTTCCGTTTTCCTGTGCTAGTGCTCTGATTTGCCGAAAGAGCGTCGTCATTAGAGTCGACACTTCCTGTTGGTGAGGTTACTGTGAACTCATGCACTAAAGGAGTAACATCAACCGCACTTACTTCTAATACATAATAGCCAGGTTTAACTACATCAAATGCGCGAAAATAATTAATTCCAACCGTGCTATAAGGCACACCCTGAGTCTCGGTGATTGGTTTCCGATTGTTGCCTTTCTTGTAAAGTTTGAACAATACGCTCTTGTTGATATTCACATCGTCGTTACCTTGCGATCTTACTGCGAATGCAAAGTAAGGAGGTGTATCGCCTTTCTTCCTTTGAACGGGTTTTGTTACTTCTCCTTCATTAGAGTTGTAAACGCTTTTAGAAAGGCGAGTGGTAGCAGCTGGCAACGCAATGATATTTGTGTTGGGAATGGAACCGGGTAAAAATATTTTGATGTATTCCTTCATTTCTGCCGACACGATGGTTTTAGGGGCGGCAAATATGTTATTACCCCGAGGCGCATTTGTTCGCTTTCCGATGCCGCCGAGCAAAGCTTCCGTTGACTTGTTAATCTTTTCATTAATTGTCTTGTTGTTTCCGTTCTTTTTGACGTAATAATCTTTTTCTCCTTCTGGTGGCCATGATTTAGTCCTAAAAATTTCCATAACACAGTTGGATTCTACGCTATCACATGCCTCATCATCGTCGTGGCGTTCAAGAATTCTTTCCGAACGCCGTCTGTCTAACGGCGAGGTAATGGGAGGGGGAACGTATATTTGAAACGAAGGTAATGGGATCACGTCTTTAGACGTTTTAATTGGAGTATTCTGTTTTAATTGATATTGAGCACGCGATCGATCTACAAGATCCTGCGATGCGCCAGCTCCTGCCACTTCGTCTTCATCGGCGCCCAAATCTTGAATCTTTTCACTACTTTTAATGCGATAACTAATAGGACTTTCTTTAATCCTTTTACTAATTAAAAAATCATCTGGTGGCAAAAGCATGTTGTGGGCAAAACACTGTAATATATAATTAAAATTTACCACTGGGATCTTACAAGCTAGAGCCATTTTGTACCTCTTGGTATCTATATCCCCCGTTGCAACGCATATCTCAGTTTTATCGATTAAAGTGACGATTTCACCGTCCATCTGGTGCACTAGGTCTGCAGCCTGCTGCTGCTCTTGAGGACTCAAGGATTCGTCCAGCAAGATTGGCGTGTTTGTCAGTGCCCCCATCTGCACTCACTCACTGACACGCAAAATTACTTACTCAGAATTATCACTCACCCACTCTGTGTCACCTTTTAAAACTTGGGTGACCATTATGGCTTACCCGGTACTCGCCCTAATGGGGTCCTAAACTAGACATCGTATTATTGCATCTTCTTCGTCCGCTAATATTGCGTCACGCCCGGTCGATCGATAGACATCACACCCTTTTCCTGCTTATTCATTACTTTACAGGATGACGCAGCGCTCGAAGCCCGGGCCGTCGAGAATAGGCTCGTGCGTTGCAACTAATGGGTCGAGTTGAGAATGAATTTGCCAATTCTTAAAGCGTCATCAAACCATCCCCATCGCAATGTTGTCTACTATTTAAGGTAATTATTTATAACTACATTCTAAACATTGGTATGGTACCGGTGATATTCTGTGAGAGTTTCTTCCGAACAGAAATACCTACTTTATAGAAAAAGTAACAGAACCGATGGCGACGTTTCTGTCTGGGATCAAGAGCGTGCTGTCGAAGCCCAAGAACAAGGAGGAGGCAGATCTCAACGCCATCTTATCGGACGAGTCGCTGACGTCATTGCAGCTAAATGATCGACGATTGAATAGTATTGCGGCATTGACGTATAATATTCAGTCGTGTGAGCGCATATTTAATATTCTAGAAAAAACTATAAGTCCTAGCGACAATCCGCATCAAGTTATATACAAGTCATTGCTGATTATTCATTCTATTTTACTTTATGGTAGTGAGATAGCAATCGATAAATGTATCGCATTAGTTCCATTTATGATCTCACTACCTGAATATAATAGCGCATTAGTGAAGAAAAATTCATTCGGGATATCATTTTCTACAGGTGGTACTGATTATGGTGCAAATGTACGTAATGCTGCTAAGGCACTATTACCAATTTTAATGAATGATAACAATATAAGAAAGGCGCGTCTTGAAGCGCGTGAACGAAATGACAATACATTAGTTCCACTCGGTAATGATACATTGCCTGTGGTCAATAATAATATGCAAAGTAATATAACTTTTGGGCAAGGTATGGGTTCTTCAATTGGTCAAAAGTTTGGAATGGATCAAGTTCCAGGAATGTATGAAGGAAGACCAGAAAGATATTTTGATAACAATAATGACCCTCGAAGGCATGTAATATCTGCTGGTAACCACCAAACAACTAGAGATAAATTAGCACCATCATTATTAGATTTAGCGTTTGATGATGTGGCAAATGATGCAGCGAAGTTACCAGACGCACAATTTCTACCTGCATTAGAAAGGGAAAAGGAACTTAAGAGGCAATTGGAACTTCAACAACAGCAATTGAGTCAATTACAGGCCATGGCCGCATTACAGCAGCAGCAGCAGCAACAACAACAACAACAATCTAACAATTTACTAAATCTCTCTAACCCAATGCCTTCAGTAATGAATTCCGGGCCAATGAGTGGTATGTTTACATCTTACTCTGCTGGAGGTTCACAACCCACACCAATGATAGCAACTATGTCTGCACCGTCAACAATTCCACAACCGACGGCCTATACTAGCTATGTCCCTGTGCAAGCTCTGCAACAGCCAATACCGATGGGTCAGATGAGTGTGCCCATGCAAATGCCTACAAATATAGGAATGATGCCATCGATGGGCTATCAACCTTCCCAACCAATGATGACCCAGCAGCATAATTATCCTATGCATGGATATGCTCAGCAGTCGATGCAGCCACAATTAATGCAGCAGCAGGGATATGCTCAGCAGTCAATGCAGCCACAAGTAATGCAACAGCAACAAATGCAACAGCAGGCGATGTATCAATCTGATCCATTTTCAACACTTGGTAATATGGGCATGAGGTCATCTTTACCGGCCAGTGGTGGTGCTATTGAATTAGGTGATGATATGCCTTCATACTTACCCCCCCCACCACCTAAGTAGAAAATACCGAAGCTTAGAGGTTTTGGTAGTGGATTAGATTATACCCTATTGTGCTATAAATAAATTTCGTTCGTTTTTTACATATAATTACAATAGCTATAATGACTTACAAACTATGTACATAATGATCAGGACTGAACAAACATAGTACACTAAGGACAAAGAGTACACGTATACATGGTCATTCATATTACCAATTGGAATCGTCAAAGTAACAACATTGCCGATATTTTCTTGACAAGTATCTTTGTCATTGACAAAAACATCAGGGCTCGATAAGAAAACGTGTTTATACTTGTCGGAGTAACTTGGCAAGTGGTATCGCAGATGTATTGGTATCGAGTATTGAAAATTAAAATAGCTATCTGCGGATGCTACAGTAAATTCTACGAATAATTCAGTTGACTGGTTAAAGTGCTCGGCAATAATCTCGCTATTCACTGTGCTGTTATACGTGAAGTCACTGATTTTTATGGCATCTAAAGAAATTTTATTGCTTTTAACATTCCAATTATGTCGACGCGTTATCTCATATAAATCAACATATAAACCCATGGGTAGCATAAACCGAAAACCTAATTTCATAGGGTCCTTGTTTATTCTATCCTTTCTTTTTTCGGGACATTGCAATTCGATAATATTACTCAATTTCACGTGCATACCATTGTATTTTTGGTCATTTGAATGAGAAAATAATGTGTTATTATAAACAATGCAATCCTCCGACGACTCGATCATGTTGAGGTACCTCTACGCCTAGCGAGTGATTAGGCCGTACTCGGACCACACCGTAGAGCGATCATCATCATCGGAGGTGTTTGGACGAAGGAATTAAATTCATAAAATTCTACGCTACCGGTACCACGGCAGGGATTAACAATAAAACTGGGGAAGTAATAAAAATATTTAATTTTATCAACATTTTGTACCTGTAACGACTTTACTGGACCACAAGATCAGATTTTATCTGCATTTATAGGTTTCGAGGTGTTTTTACACTGATGATGCATCACGCCTCCTTCACCACGTGATAAACCAGCATGCAACGGTCTAAACAAGCTATAAATTATTTTCACTGCCCAGCTTCTTCTTTCCTTTCTCTTTCTTTTTCCTCTTCTTTTTTAAAACCTTCAGAAAGCACCTAGGGTTTTGGAAGCCGGTACACAATCGCTGCCGAGTCGAAGCGAGTACGCATACCAACAAGCAGTTGACATGTTGCGATTGCTGGTGCTGTTGGCGCTACTTGCGATGGTGTGGGGCGCGGCACCAATTACCGTGACCGCATCAGTGCGAGGCAAGAAGTATGAAGTGGAGGCCTCAACAGTGGAAGAGTTCACATCCAAGGTTGAAAGTTTAGCAGGATTAGACGAGGGACAAAATAGTGTTTTATTTAGAGGAAAAGTGTTGAATCCCGGAGATATTTTACAAGACATGGGTATTTCGAGTGGTGATGTCCTTATGGTTGTTAAAGGAAAAAAGCAACGTCCTCAAGTTCAACTACAAGAAGATAGTATTGATGTAGATGGTCCTAGTCAAAATGCTGCAGCGGCAATGCCCACTGGTGGTATGCCTAATTTTGGTGGTATGCCTAATTTATCACAAGAAGAAATGAATACTGCCATGCAACAAATAGATAAATTATTAGAATCAGATTTTGTTGATGAATACTTTGGTGACGATGATAAACTAGAGCAAGCAAGATTAAACATGATTAAAAATATAGATCAATATGAGCAGATGATGCCCGGATTCAGGGAGCAAGCAGGGGATACCATCAACGATCCAGTAAAATGGAAAGAAGCTATGAACAAGGCTAAAGAACAAATATTATTATTGAAGCAGCAACGAGGTAAGAAGTCAGCATCTAATCCGAACAAGAAGGAAGACAGCGTAGACGATAGTATCGATGACGAATAATAATCTAATTACAATAAATAATAAATTCTTTTGGACAATATATTTTTTTGCAGCCTTGGGCTAATGTCCACCTTCACCAAAGCCGGCTTTATAATGGATTCTTTTGATATCTGCTTGAATTTCGATTGGAATAAAAATTTCATCAGGAGTAACACCACGCATAGAAGAAGTGACCTTGATAGTACCATGACCATCAATCCTGTCCTCTTTAAAGCGTCCTTCATACTCTGCGCCATGAAATTTCACTGATCCTCTACCTTCACGTAAACCATTTTTAAATGTTCCTTGATACTCGGT
>JACCDO011501587.1_pt1 | contig 17227 bp, 15 predicted proteins | sample 7446101 | NCBI WGS metagenome assembly JACCDO01 (sample SAMN15323440, study PRJNA562643) | freshwater metagenome | isolation source: river surface water | place: USA:Blue River Watershed | collected 2017-08-16 | reverse complement strand
TTTTGACCAGCTTTTCTATTTTTAACCATTTCTTTAATTAATTCAACAGTATTAGTACCATTTCTAAATATAATACCACCAACTTTTTTAAGAAAAACATTAAAAGGGTAAATACAATGTTTTTCAGCTGCGATAAATTGAAATCCTTCACCAAATTCATTAAAAAGAGTTAAATGATCATAAAATGTAGAATGATGAAAAACAATTAATCCTTCGGGTTTTGATTTAAAATTTTCATATTTTTCTATATTTTTTTTCTTTTGTTCACCTTGTATATCAAACATAAATAAACCAAGACTTGTTAAATATCTCCAATTTGAATAAATTAAACCTAATAAACAAAATAATGCAATTAATATTAATCTAATTATATAAATACCATATTCAAGCATTTTTTATAAAAATATCTTATTGATATTAATTATTAATTTTTTATATTTTTTACTCAAAAAAAATATATATAAAAAATAAAAAAAAAATATAATATTTTATCTATAATTATTAAAACTAGGTGTTGGTAAATCTCTAATAATTAATTCTTTGTATTCATAATTTAATAAATGAAAAATTCTTCCTAACATTTCAGCCCATTCAATAGGATAACCTTTTCCTTTTTCTCTACAGTCTTGAGGAAAACTAGAAGGATGTTTAATTAATTCTTGAAGTTTAGAATCTAATAATTCATGTACTCTTTGATACCATTTTTGTGTAAATTCAGTATTGGGTCTAAAAATATAAGTACAATTTCCAATTAATTCATTCCAATATTTAACAACAGTTTGATTTGCAACACCATTTTCACCTATTTCTGGATAACCTGATGCAATTTTATCCTTTTCATCAAATAAATTATCAAAACTATTTATCCAACTTCCACCTGGACGTTTAATATCAGTATAACCTCCACCATAAAAATGCATAAAATATAATCTTAAATAATCAGCTTTATGGGTTTCACTTAAATATTTATAAGCAGGATGTAAAGGAAATGAAGATAAAATATAATCATTTAAATTATTTGAATTTATAATTTTAAGTTCACAACAAGTGACATCTTTGATTTTTTCCAAACAATCAATACGATTAGGTGTTAAATTATTAGTACCAGTCCAAAAAGTATATATATATTTTGGTAAAATACTTAAAGTATCATTTGGATGATAAAAGAATATATTAGAACTTTTTCTTTGTAAATCAAATGGTAAATAACCTAGACTTTTTAAATAATTAATAATATCTATTTCTTTAATTCCGTAAATTTTTTCAGATAAATCATTTGATTCTAATTGAATAAAAGGTTTATATTTTTTTAAAAGTTCTTCAGCTCCTTGTAAAACAAATAATTCACAACCTTCAGTATCAATTTTAATAAAATCAACATCTTCTATATTTTTTTCTACTAGTTCATCATCTAATTTTTTACAAATTACTGAAGCAGAATCATCATCTAATTTTTTAAAATAATAACAACCTGAGTTATTACTATGTAAAACCATTTTTCCTTTACAATTTTCTTTAAATATACCTGTATTATAAATTTCACAATTTTTAATATTATTTATTTTTAAATTTTTTTGTAAATAAGAAAAGTTTTCTTTACATGCATCATAACCTATTATTCTTTTAAACATTTTAGAATAAGGCATAATAGTTGTACCTATATGAGCACCAATATCAATATATGTTCCATTTTTATGAGGAAACATATTAAAATATTTCTTAACTATTGCTAAATCAACAGGATAAGGTTCAGTTCTTCCAGAGTTAATATATTCAAAAAATACGCGGTCATTTGTAAAATAATTATAACCATCATATGCAGCTAACATTGTTGACATATTTGCACTTTATTTATATATATAATATTTATATTTTATAAATATATTTTAAACTTAAATTATATATTTTTGTTTTCTGATTTTTGAAAATCTTTTTCTGTATCTATATCATCATCATCTTCTTCATTCATTATATATCCATATATTTTATCTCCACTCATTTTACCATTCTTGATAACTTCGTTTTTTATTATATCTATACATCCATTATGTAAATAAGTTTGTTCAAATAATTGTCTACATTGATTAAAAGGTTCTTCTATATCATTATATTTTTGAAAAATAGGTATTAAATCATTTCCTTCCATATGATACATTTTATAGGGTGTTTTTTCATATGGTATAATTGTTCTTAAGCTATCATATTTAGAATAATTATTTAAAAAAGTTTGAATAGTATCTTCTAATAATTCTAGTTTTCTATTTGGATATGTTGGTCTTAAATGTATCCATATATCTGGTTTTTCTTTATCATTTTTATCTAATTCTTCATTCATATGTTGAAAAACTTCTAAATCTGTTGATAAATCATCACTTATCTCTTTTGGTCGTAAAGATAAAATATTAGCTCCATATTTTTTAGCGATATCAGCATATTCTTGACTATCAGTTGATACATAAATATTTTCTGGTTTAATATATGTACTACATTTTTGAGCTATTTGTATACTATGTACTAATAATGGAAGACCTTTATATAGTTTAATGTTTTTGTGTTTGATCCCTTTAGAACCACTACGAGCAGGTATTAATACATAAATATTGATCATAATATAAATTTTGAATAATTTATATTAGTAAAGATTTATTATATTATCTTTATACGTAAATAATATTAAATAAAAAAATTGATTAATTATATTTAAATAATATATTTTTTTTACATTTTGTTTAAAAAAATGACAGATTTTCGTAATACTAGAGATAGATATATGAATTTATTCACGTTATGTTTATATAATGTAGATAATGAATTTCTAAGAGAAGATGCAAAGAAAATTGTTGATAAATTTAAAGAAAACAACAATTTTTTTAATTATATTGAATATATTTTAACCAATCTTAATAAATATAAAACTAGAATTTATCAAGGTTCAGATATTCATTCAACAAGAACAAATATTAAAATTATTATTTTTGCTGTTTTACTTTATATTGAAGCAGTTGAAGCAAAATGCCAAAAACTTTATAGATTTAATGATAATTTTATTGATTGCATTCTTTTCGATAGAGAAACAAATAAATATATGGTCAAAATTGATGTTCGAGAATTTATTTTTCCTCTTGGATTAACTCTTCAAGATATTAATCTCTCTCATTTATTCAATGGTAGAAGTTATGAATTTATCACATATATTGAACAAAATAAATCACATTCAAATGATGATAGAGAATCAGGTAAAAAAAGACTTAGGACTGAAGTAGACGATTCTCTCATTCAGCGACCATTAGAGATACCAACTCAGAGACCTATTGAGAGACCGGTTGAAAGTACTAGGTATCAACAAGATCCTCGTTTACAACAAAGACCTGATATTCCTGTTAGAGACCCACGAATCAATCATCAAACTCATCATTATGTTGATAGAAAATCATATCAAGAGATTGAAAATGAAGAACTTAAAAAGAAGATTAGATATCTTGAATGGCAACTTAATGAAGCCAGTCAACATATTAAATCATTGGAAAGAGAAAGAGATGATATGAGAAAGGTGCTATATAGACCATCATATTAATTTATTTAAAAAGGCTTATATAAAAAGTCATAATTATAATTTTTTTACAAAATAAATATTTTTATAATTATTATTGGCCTCCATTCTAGCAACTAAAGTTGCTTTCATTATGGGCGGATTTTAGCAATAAATTATGGTATATATTTTATATATCAATAAATACTTGCTTTATTTTAATTTTTTATAAAAAAAATTAAAAATAGAAAAAATAATAATCAACTTAAAATAATTTTAATATAATTATAATAAGATTTAAAAATTACAAAATGAGACGTTTTTCAACACATATAGAAGATCAAATAAATCAAAAATTATTTTCTTATTTATCTGAACAAAGAATTTATGTTCAAACATATAGTTTTATAAGTAAATTATTTACAGGTATTGGTTTTGCATATTCTATTGAAAAAGAAAAATATTGGCATCTTCCTATTGTGTGGTTTTTTCCAAGTATTTATGTAGGTTATCAAGGTTTTCAAAATAAAGATAATATTAAAAAATTTATTAAATTTGATTTATAATAATAATTTATTTTAATTTAAAATAAAAAAAAAGAGTTTAATTCAACTTAAAAGAATAAAGATATAAAATATAATAAACCAAATTAAAAATGTCAAAAAATAAAATTAAAGTTATTGCTGAAATAGGTATTAATCATAATGGTTCTATTGATTTATGCAAACAATTAATGCTTCTTGCAAAAGTAGCTGGTTGTGATTATGCTAAAATTCAAAAACGCGAACCTGATATTTGTGTTCCTGAAAATCAAAAAAGTAAAATGCGTGATACTCCTTGGGGTAAAATGACTTATTTAGAATATAAAAAACGCATTGAATTTTCCGAAGAACAATTAAAAGAATTATATGAATATGCTAATCAAATTGGTATTGAGTTTTTTGCAAGTGTTTGGGATTTACCAAGTGTTGATGTTATGGCTAAATTTACTAAAATTGGTAAAATTGGTTCAGCATCTATTACTGATTTAGAACTTTGTAAATATGCTCGTGAAAAGTTTGATTATTTAATTGTAAGTACAGGAATGAGTACTGAAGAAGAAATTGAAAAATGTATTGAAGTATGTAATCCTGATGTTATTATGCATACTAATTCAACTTATCCTTGTCCAGTTGAAGAACTTAATTTAAATTATATTCATCATTTAAAGAATAAATGGAGTGGAAAAGAAATTGGTTATAGTGGACATGAATATGGATTAGTCACTACATTTGCTGCAGTAGCAATTGGAGCTACATGGGTTGAAAGACATATTACTTTAGATAGAAGTATGTGGGGAAGTGATCATAGTTCTTCAATTGAACCATCTGGAGTTATTAAATTAGTAAAAGGTATTCGTGATATTGAAAAAGCAACTATAACACCAGTTGGAGAAAGAGTATTATTACAAGGTGAATTAGCTAAACGCGATTCATTAAGAAAAGTATAATTAAATTATAAATAATAAATAAATAATAAATAATAAAGTAGTAAAATTTAAATAAATAATATTTTTTTTTAATAGAGATAAAAATATAATGGCTATTTTTACATCATATGAACAATGGTTTATAAATACAATGGACACTATAATACAAGTATCTATTATTAAATATGATATTTCTCAATATCGTTTAATAAGAAGTAAAATACAAAGATATGTTCGAAAAATGGAAAGATTAGAAACTCCAGAAGAAAAACAAAAAATGATGAATATAATTGAAGTATCTGAATTACAACTAAATGCTTTTCCAAGTCTACAAGAAATGTATAGTAAATTAAACGAGATATTTAAACATATACCATTTAAAGAACAATTTAATAAAAACTCCTTTCAACTCAAAGAAGAGATGACAAATATTCAAAAACGCAAATTTGATTTATTGAGATGGATTCGTAATAGTGAAAGATCACTTTTTCAACTTTTACAAATGGAACTTATTAAAAATAATAATAATGAAAGAAGTATAAGACAAAAAAGAAATGAAAATCGTTCTAGAGAAGAATTAAAAAGTGATTGGGTCAGATTAGTATTAGAAAGTAGTTCTGAAAATATTAGACAAGCTTATCGAATTAAAAATAATACAGTTTTCAATCAAGAAACTTTAACAAATGAAAATATAAAAAAAATAAAAAATAATGCATCACTTTTAAAAAAAAGATACACTAATGGATTAAAAGAAAATAACTTTAATTTATCTTTAAATGATAAAAAAAAACATTTAAAAACAAATGAATGTAGTTATGATTTTGAAGAAAGAACACCACTTGAAAAAAGAGATTTTTTAAATGAAATTGAAAGAAAAAAAAGAAATAATGCTAATTTTTCAGGAAAATATAATTGGAAAGAAACTTTAGATATGTTAGGTATCGATCAATTATCATTTTTAAAAATTAATAAAACTGATAGACTTCAAAATCAATTTAAAAAAATTGATTTTAAAAAAGCACTTATTAATTTAATTGATTTATATTTAATACCAATACACGAAAATTATTCAGATGTATTTTTATTATATCGTGAAAATATTATGATGTGTATAACATTTATATTATATAATAATTATACAAAATTAAAAATTCAAGGAGAAACAATAGGAAATGGTGTATATGGTTTAGCAAAATTATTTAATAACAAAATTTATAAATATGAAAATTTAAGAATTATGACAAAAAAACAAAGAGAAAAAGGTGTTGAAAATAATGGAACTTTATTTACAAAACATCATAAAAAATATCCTATTAATAGTTATGTACCTACACTAATTTTATTTAGTTATATGATTCAAAAATATCTATTTAATTTAAATAATAATTATGTACCTGATATTTTTGATATTAAATTTGGGAATGAAAATAAAGAACCTTCTATAATCCCATCAGAAAATCAATCTAAAGAAAAAAATAATCGTCAATTATCTTTAACCATTATGAATAAAGCAAAAAAAAATGAAAGATTTGAATTTTCAAATAATTTTTATGAAATTTTATTTAATAAAGAACTATATGAATTAAGAAATTATATTCAATTTATTAAAATGATTTTAATTAAATTATGTGATATTTTAATATATTATCAAAATAATTGTTATTTTGTTCATCATGATTTACATGTTAAAAATATTATTATTAATTTTAATAAAAATAGTAATACTAATTTAATAGATATTGAAAATATACAAGTTAAATTAATTGATTTTTCTTTTTCATCTATTTTAATAAATAATGAATCATTAATATTGTCTCAATTACAAAATTCAAGTTTAAAAAGTTTTCATAATCCAACTTTTTCAAATCCTTATTTAAATAAAGAATGGAAAAAAATAGATTTAAAATATTTTTTTACTTTATTTTTTTTTGTTTTTAAACCCTTTGGACTTTATCAATTTAATATTAAAAATAATAAATTAAATTATTTTAATACTTCAATTGAAAAATTAATAATTGATATTATTAATATCGAACCAGGTTATAATGAACGATTTTCAGAATTTAAAAATATTGATTGTTTTTTAGGTTTAAAAGCATTTGATGTTTTCCTTATAAAAAATAATATATTTGGAGAATCATTTGATGATAATATTTTTGATCCAAGTATTTGTAAACAAAAAATTATCCATTTAAATAATTAATATTAAATTAATCAAATTTAAAAATTGCATAATTAGCAGGTGAATCTATTTTTTTATAATTTTCCATTGTTTCTTCTATATGAATAATACATTTATTTATTTCTTCAAAATGAGCATTATTAATTATTAATAAACTATTTTTACTTAATAATTTTTCTAAAAATATTGCATAAAATAATAAGTCATTAAAATTATTAATATTATTTAAAAATATACAATCAAATTTATATTTATTTTCAAATAATTTATTTAAATTAATTATCATATTTATTTTTTTATTATCAATTTTTATTATTTTTTTATTTATATTATCAATATTAATATCAATTATACCAATCGATAAAATATTTTTAACTTTATTTTTATTTAATAAATCAATAAAATAATTTTCATCATATGTTTTAATTTTATTTTTTTTTGGTATAATTTTTTGAATCGATTTTAAATCTTTTTTTATAAAATCAATTGAATTTAATCCTATATTTTGAATAAAAATTATAAAACCTTGAAAATAATAAGAATATAATTCTTTATTTTTATTTAATATTAATTTAGATTTAAATTCATAATCTATAATAATATGATTCTTTAAATAATAAAATATTTTTTCACTATTTTTTTTATTATTTTTTACTTCAAATTTATAATTATTTTGGATAATATCTGTTATTATTTTTAATTTTTTTATATCATTTTTAAATTTTCTACAAAATATCATATATCTATGAAGTAAATAAACTTCATCAAATAATAATGTACATAATAATATAAAATTAATAATATCATATGAAGGATATACATACATAAATAAAGAATTACCATTTTTATTTAAATGTAAATATAATTCAGGTAAATTATTAATTAATTTTTTATAACAATCATATACATATAATTCACTTTTGTTGTATAAATCTGATATTTTTGAAAAATCTGATGCAAAAAAAAAATTATAATATAAATCATTTAGATTTTTTGAATTATTATTTTCATCTAAATTTATGTATTTATAAGTATCTTTCCCTGTAAATATCTTAAATAATGAATTATAAATTTTTATTTTTCCTGTTTCATCTCTTGCTTTTAATATAGATTCTTCAGAATTTTTATTTTCTTTTATTTTTTTTAATAAATCATCTCTTTTTATAAAATAATTATTAAAATATTTTTTAATAATATCATCATTTTTTTGTGTATTTATTATTATATCTTCTTTATTAATATTATCAACTTTTAATATATATTGTAATTTTTCTAATTCTTTTTTTAAATTATTATTCATTTAATATTTTTATATACCTATTTTTATTATAGATTTTATTTAAAAGCTTTAGCGCTTAATTGTATTCTATTTATTTTATCTAATTTTATTATTGGATGATTTAAAAAATAATCTAAATTTTCATTAAACTTTTCCTCTCCATTTACTTTTTTCATCTTCTCATTAAATTTTATTATCATATACATCATTGTATCTTCAAATATTTTTATATTCATCATTTTTGATTTTCTTTCCGCATTCTTTACTATTTTTTTATATTCATCACTATTTTGTTCATAATATTTATATACTTGGTTTATTTGATAATACAATTTATATACATAATCATCAGATGTTCTATTTTCTATCCATGGATAATCTATTTGTATATAATCTTCATCTTTTTTAAAAAAATCAACATAACATTGTATCCATTGTTCATTATATTCTTTAATATCCGAATATTGTTGTAAAACATTTACATCTATTACTAAACTTCCCATTGGTAAAATCTTTGTTAATCTATATGACCATGGTTGATGTCCTGGTAAATTTAATAAATATTTATATTCACAAAAATGATATAGTGGAAAATAACTTTCATCAACAAATAATTCATAATTTTTATCTTTTTCTGTTATATCTTTTAATTTCATTCTTATATTATGTTTATCTGCACCTGTATTTGCACCACTAAAAAATATTAATGATTTCTTTTTATCTTCATTTTGACATTTTTTTTTATCTATTATTTTAATAAATTCATCATAATTGATAGTTTTATCTTCTAATTTTATTTCTAATAAATTAGAATCAGGAAAAGTTAATCCCTTTTTATTTCTAGGTTTTGATTCTACAAAAAAAGGTATATTATTATCATGATAAAAATGAGTATCACTTATATAAAATGGTATAAACAAATTATTCAGCTTTAGTGCTTTATTCTTTTTATACCATTTTTTTAAAAGAGATATTACAAATTTTGATATTACTTTTTTACGATTATCTCCTCCTTTTACATCTTCAAATATTGTATATAATTGATTATCTTTTACTATTATATAAAATAACATACCTTTAAAATATTCTTTAATTTTTAATTTTTCAAATATTAATTGTGAAGTTTCTACTTTCATATCATAATCATCTATTTGTTGTTTCGTTTGTCTTTCTATAAATTCATATATCGATTTATTATTTTTATTTTTATTATTCATTATGAATTCTATTATATATAATGATTTTTTTAAGTCAAAACAAGTACTTAAAAAAAATAAAATAAAAAAGTATTTATTAATCATAGATCCGATTTTCTAACAAGAAAATCGGTTATGTTTTCAGGTCGTTTGCGCTTCTTTTTCAAATGTAAAAATTATTTATAATTATTATAAAATATATTCACATTTACTATTATTTTGCGCTTAAATTATCTTCTGAATTATAATAGTTATCCGTTTATATATTTATCTTTATGGAATTCATCATATATATTTTATATTTAAAAATATTGTTTTGATAAAGACTTTTAATTGTAAATTTAATTTTTATCTTACAATATTTATTTTCATCAATTAAAATACTTAAATATTATATTTTTATGATTTCGGTGTTCAAGATTAATATCCCGGATTCAGTCCCGGAAATTTACCTTTAAAAATATATATTCGAGAATTATGTTTAAAGTAGCATTACTTTATTGCTAATATTTTTAGATATAAATTATATTTTCAACATTTATTCTAAACATTCTTCTTTTTTTTCATTATTAATTTTATTTTTTTTATATTTTTCATACTTAGCTTCATATTCTTCACCAAACAATGTCTCTAATTTCCATCCTGAATATACATTATTATATTCTAAAATACTCAAATTTAAATCTTTATACATATAACTATCCGTCTCTTCATTATATATTTTTTCTACTTCCGTATATTCTCTATATCCTGTTATGTCTTTACACTTCTTTAATTCCCACATATATTCTTTTTCATTCTCATTTTCTTTTAAACTTCTAAACTTTAATTCATCCTTTTCATTATCATATGTTAAATATAATTTATATTTTGGTAAAATTATATTATATACTTTATAATCATAATCTATTTCTTTTAATTCTATAAACTTCTCATTTTTATCATTTATACTCTTCATATATATCATATCATTTAACATATCATTTGGTATCGAAAATCTTGTAAATGGATGTATACCCATCATTATATTCACATTATTACTATTTATTTTCATTATCTCAAAATAACTTTTATACTCGTTTATTCCCATCTTCAATTTTTTACTTTTTATATCATAATATATATACTTTCCCGATTTTATATCTTTTATAAAATAATCATTCTCACCTAATGGATTTTTTATAAAAAATCTATTATTTGTTATCTCCTTTGCTAAATATTTATTTTTTATTTCTATCTTTTTATCATTCTCTATATTTTTCCTACTTTCCATATATTTTTCACTCAATTCTTCATACATCTTTATTATATCAGGTCTTTGTTTTAATATTTTATCTTGCATACCATAACTATAATGTGATGTTATCATATCGTTTATTATTAAATTTGGTCTTACTAATTTCTCTGGTAGTTTTGAACTTAAATCATATTCATCATTATCACCTATTTGTTTTAAATATGGTATATCTTCACCATGCATAAATACAAAATTTATTGATATTCTCGTTGATATAAATTTATCTTCATCTAAATAAAAATATTCTAAATTCTCATTTAATTTTTCTTTTTCCAATAATTTATTTAAAAAATCATAATGCATTACTAATGATAATTCTGGTTTTTCAAATATTGGACCACATATACCTCCTTTGGGATATTTGTTTAATTCATTTTTTATTTTTTCAAACTTATCTCTCTGATAATATGCACATACACCATTATTTATACAATTTGAATGCATTATAAAAGGATACTTGTTTACCCATCTATAATAAAATGCTTTTTCTAATTTATAAATATCTATAAATAAAACATCATCATCACATTTTATTATAACACTCTTCTCATCACCTATTTTCTCTCCTAACATATTATAAAAATGTTTCCACTTTTTTGCCACATTATTAAATAAATTCTGATTTCTATTTAATATTTTAAATTTTTCACTTTCTTCTATCGTTTTTATATTCTCTTCCGAATAATGTATAAAGATTCGATTATTATATTTTTTACTCATTTCTTCATACAAATTTAATATATAATTATAATCATTCTTATTAAATGTAAAATTTATTAAATGATACTCATCTATTATCCCCTTTTTTAATCCCAAATCTATATATTTATTTAAAATTTTCATATATCTCTCTCTTCCCGCAAATACACATATTATTGTTTTATATTCTCTCATTTTGCGTTTTGTTAATTCATAATATTTTTTTTTAGTTTTTTATACTTCTTTTATTATCCCTTTTGATAATAATTTATTTAAAAAATATATTTATTTATTTATTTATTATTTTATTTACATACAAATAGAAGGATATCAATCATAATTGAAATATTCAAAGAAATAATCATATTGTTTTTGACTTTCATTGCAATATGAAATATCATAAATTATTTGTTTTCCTAATAAACAATTGGGAATTAAATATAATGATAATAATGCATAAATGAAAGCTAATAATGTTTGAGGACATGATTCGCTGATATTGTATGTATAATATTCACTTCCATTTAATAAATCTTGAATGAAAGGGCAATCATCACATCCTACTAAAAGGAAGTTAATCTTATCTACTACACATAAATAATCATTACCTTTTGATACAAATGCTGTTCTACTATTGCAATCATCAGTATTAATGAAAATCTTTAAGTATTCGTAGCAACAAACTTTACCATTTCTTTCTTTGTAAATAAAGTAGACAGGATAGATGCAGTCAGGTAAAATATCTGAACCAATACTAATTTCACCATTTGATCTCCAAGTTAATAAATCTTTTAACATAATTAATGAATTAATACTTGTGTTACTTAAATTTCCTACATAGAAATTGTAAAAGAAATTTATACATCCTGGTAATGTTCTTAAATTAAATTGAGGAATGCATAAATGATTTTCATTTACTATAATTGTTGAATAACAAGCATTTATACAACGACAATTGTCATAATTCTTGCATACATCTATAGTACATAAAGGATAAGGATTACCACAATATTCTTTGCATTCATTGCATCCACCACAACTTGATTTATCACAAGAAGAAGATGATGTTTCACATGAAGATGATTTATCACATGAAGATGATGAATCACTTGATGAGCATGTTCTTGAACATGAAGATGATGAAGAAGGACAAGGAGGGGTTGGAGGACAAGGAGGAGTGGGAGGGCATGGAGTGCATGATGAGCTAGATGAGCATGATGATTTTGATGAGCATGAACATGATCCAGAACTTGAACCACATGAATGGCATGATGATTTTTTATTACATTTTTTATATTTATTTAAAGTATATATAAACATACAGATTAATGTCATATAAATATATTTACAAGATTTTGAGTCACTTAAATCATAACTTCTAGATCCTGATTTCATTAGACTTTTGGGTAACATTTTTAAAATATCTAACATCTTCTATATTATTAGATACTATTTTATTTTTAATTTATTTTTTTAAAAAAATTATTTTAAGTTATTTCTTAATTTAAAAATTAATTATTATATATAATTATTTATAATTTAAAATGGGAAATAACTTTTCTTGCAACGAATTTTATTGTCAATCAATTGAATCTAAACCTGAATGGTTTTCCGAAAATAATTATTTATTTTTCTACAAAAATAATTTTAATCAAAAAAATATATCAAATTTTTCTTATTCTCAAAATAATAACAATAATACATCAAATAATAATTCAAAAGAAATATCTAACAATATCTTAACTAAATCTGAAGATAAACCTTTTAAAATTGATAAAGGAATTATCACTTTATTTTTTAATCATGACTTTCATCTATTAATACACAAAAAATTAGATATTGATTCTTCTGTTAACAAATTTTTAATACCATTCAATTTTTCCTTAAATTTTCCCCATGATCTCCATTTTTTTATTATTTTATCCGATTTTATTATTGATCAAAATAATTATCATCTTTTCCAAAATATTTCTAATTCAAAAGATTTTGATTATAATATCTTTTTACAAAATAATCAAAAAATTTTTATTTTAAATATTTTTTTTCATAATTTTAATATTATTATGGATATCCCCTTTTCTAATAAGCAATATAAAGGTAAAATTAAAAATAAAAAAAAATATCATTTATCTCTATCTTTCGAAAATGATTATCATAATCCCAATCAATTTATTTCTAATATTTCCTTTGAATCAAATAAAAAAAATATATTAAAAGATTCTTTTCCGTCACTTCAATCTTCTACCGAAAATAATAATAATAACAATAATTTATTTTTAACCTTCCTTTTAATTAATAATAATCTTTCTAATAATAAAAATACCTTTTTTTCCTTTTTTCTCGATTAATTTCCTTTTTTCTTTCTTTATCCTATTATAGATAAACTTCTATTATGAACACTTTATTTAATTTTTATTCTAATTCTCAACAAAAATCTTCCATCATCTTTATTCTTCCTAACATTTTTGAAACTATAAGTGGTGTTTCTAACAAATATATTAACTTTATCAAATATTTATCTCATTTTCCTAATCTCTCTATCCAAATATTTATTACCAAATCACAATCTAATAATAAACCTTTTCCTGTGTATTCTAATGTAAAATATTATATTGCCAAAGGTATTCGTATCCCTTATTATAAAGATATTAAAGTTCCTATTCTTAATAAATCTTCGATTGAAGAAAAATTATCCACAAAAAAAGAATTAATTATCTTTAATGGTGAATTTATTTGGTTATATCAACATCTTATTAAATTAAAAAAAAAATATCCAAATATTCATCTTATACCTAATTGGCATACTGATTATGAATATTATTTAAATAATGTTTATAAAATTTTTAAATTTAGTTCCAAATTTATTAATCACCTTTATTTTAATCTTCAAAATAAAAATTTTTCTGGTATCATTGTCACTGGAAAAAAAATGTTTGACAAATATTCTAATTACACCAACAATATTGTCAATGTAAATGAATTAGATGTTTCCATCTTCCATAAATATAAATTTGATAACTATTCTCTCCTTTCTTTCAACTTTATTTTTACTGGACGCATCTCAAAAGAAAAAAATATCGATTTCTTCTTAAATTTAATTCCTTTTCTCCAAAAACATATTGACTTTTTTAAATTCCATATCATTGGCGATGGTCCTTATTTAGAAGAATTTAAATCGTCAATTTTAAAAATTATTAATTCTAACCAAATTATCTTTTATGGTAGTCTTAATCCTTCAGAGATTTTCCAAATTTATCAGAATTTAGATAATCGTATCTTTATTTTTCCCAGTACTTCTGAAACTTTTGGAAAATCACCCTTAGAAGCTGGTGCTTGTGGTATACCTTTATTTATTAAAAAATCAGATACTAGTGATGATATATATATTAATCGATTAAACGCACTTGTTTTTAAAAATGAAAGAGAATTTATTCAACAAATTTTTTATTTTCATAATTTGGAACAAAATGTAAGAGAAGAATTTATTCACAACACTATTGATAATGCTTTATCTTATGACCAAAATAAAATATTTAAAAATTGGTACGAATTTTTATTAAATGTTCATATTAACAAAAAATTAAATCTTATTCTTATGGATCATCTTTCTTTTAAATCATTTAATGAAATGATTCAGTGTTCTAGTAACATTTTCGGTGAAAATTAAATTTTTTTTTCTCATTTATTTATAGAATTATATTTTATTATGAACATTTCTGTATCTAATTGGAATCAAAAAATACCCCAACAATATTTATGTTCTAAATATGGTGATAATATTTCCCCTTCTGTTAAATGGTCTCCCATTGAATCCGCTAAATCATATGCAATTGTACTCCAAGATTTAAGTCCTGTTGCAAAAAATTTTATTCATTGGTATATCCCATCCATTAATCCTTCTATTGAATCTATCTCCTCTTTAAATAATACTAAAAATTTAAATTTATCTAATTCCGATATTTTATCTTTTTATGAACAAAATCCATCTATTAAAGTTAAACAAGGAATTAACACATCAACTTCTTTTGGTTATCATGGTCCTTGTGCACCCAAAAACACTGGAAATCATGAATATGTTTTTTATATTTATGCTTTAGACCAAGATTTATTTGATTTTTTAAATGAAAAAAAAAATATTTATCATGATGAATATACTAATCTCTTTTTACCTAAAATTAAATCTGATTTTGAAAACTTACTCAAAAAACTTAATATTAATATTATCTCCCAATCCTCCCATTCTGGGTTCTTTAACCCCTCCAATCTTCCTCAATCTGGTTCTTCTAAATCCGTTTTAAATAATAATTTCGATGATGAAGATAATAATAATAATTCATCTAGACCTCCTGGTAAATTATCTAATAAATCAAAATCTAAATCATCTTTTAGTCCCGATACTGATGATGATTCTGAGAATGATTCTGATTTTTATACAGAATTTTCAGATGAAGAATAATTATTGATTTTTATTTTTTTGATTTTTTGATTTTTATATAAAAATCAATATTATAAAAAAATTATTTATTATTTACCTTTATTTTTTTTCTTTTTTCTTCTTTTCTGATTTTGTTTCCATTTTCTCCATATCCTCTATCTTCTTTCTTAATGCCATTAATTCTTTCTTTTGTTTATCTATAATTGATGTTTGATTTTTAACTATCTCCTCTGTCTTATCTAATACTTGTTCATATTCCTCCTTTAATACTAATTCTGGATTCATCTTCTTAAAAAATCTTGTTGTATGTATCTTATTCCCTTGATCATCAAATGTAAATCTTTGACAACTAAATGTCATACCATTTTTACCTTGTAATACTAAATACTCTTTCCCTATTTTTTTTAATAATCCACCATATCGAAACATCTCTCTTCTATTCTTTTTATCATATCCTATATATCTTAATAATTGTCCCATCGGTAAAAAATTTATATCATCTTCCTCCACTTCTTCATAATCTCTTAAATACTTTTTTAATTCTTCTTTTGATTGTAAAAGATCTGTAGCTGTTTTTGTAGGTCTTACATAATCTTTTGACATTGATAATCTCATTGTTGGTTGAACTAAAGGCAACATTTTATTCTATATCTTATTCTCTATAAATTAATTATTTTATTTTTTTTTAAATTTATTTTATTTTTTCCATTTTTTTAAGAAATAATTATTATTTTATTTGTTATTTAATATATTTTTTTTGTTATTCTTATAATAGATATTATTTATTCTTATCATGAAATTTGCCTTTAAAATAACCTCCGAATTCCTAAAAGATTATAAAACTTTAGTTCTTCTCTTCTTAGTTTTTACCATTCTTGCTTATCCCCTTGAATCTATTGCTATTCCACAAATTTATAGTAAATTCTTCGAATCTTTAAATTCTAAAGCTGATATCAAAAAAAAAATTATTTATTATTTAACTCTTATTGCTGTCTTATTAATAGTTGTTAAAGTATCTGATAGTGTTATTCATTATGTCGAATCCATTATTATTCCCAAATTTAATGAATATATTCTCAATTATATTTATCGCAATTTATTAATTAAATATCAAAATAATTATACTGATATCGAACTCGGTA
>JACCDO010788041.1_pt1 | contig 17227 bp, 17 predicted proteins | sample 7446101 | NCBI WGS metagenome assembly JACCDO01 (sample SAMN15323440, study PRJNA562643) | freshwater metagenome | isolation source: river surface water | place: USA:Blue River Watershed | collected 2017-08-16 | reverse complement strand
CAATCAAACTTTTCCATCCTAGATTGGCATGACTTGCGGCCTCACCCAATCTCACACTAAGAGCGGTGTTGAGTAGCAATACGCCTTGCTTAGCCCAATCATGCAGATCTCCATGAGGTAGGTGACCAAAACCCTCTAAAGCTAAAGCTTTGCTGATGTTGCGAAGAGAGCTTGGAAACGCTCGTGAGTTCGTTGGAATGTCTATGGGGATAGAAAAGGCGAGTCCTTGTGCAAGTCCAGGTGAGTGATAAGGATCTTGACCAAGAATGACAATCTTGACTGAATCAACAGGTGTTAACTGCAGGGCTTTGAAAAAATACTCGGGCTCTGGTCGAATTAGTGATGGCTCCTGAGCTAAAAGTACCTGCAGATTATTTTTTAATGTGAGCCATTCATTGGACTTGAAATAATCACCCAATAGTTTTTGCCAGTCCTGCGGAATGTCTGCTTCAGAAAAAGAGCGCATTAAAAAGGAAATTAATGTTTTGTAGTGCTGAGCTCATACTGAACAGGCGTTGCAGCTTTAACCTGGGCCAAACGCTCATGCATGAAATCGTCTCGATAGAAACAAATATGGATACTTTGACCCTCTGTTAGCCCGCCCAATACTTTATCCCAGCGTGAGCTAGTGATGCGTTGCCCATTGATGCTCGCCAATAGGTCGCCAGATGCTAGACCGATCGCTTGCGCTACTCCGCCATCTAGTACGTGAGTAACTTTGAGCCATCCGTTGCTATCGTTGTAACGCATGCCAAATTGCAGTTTTAACTTTTCCAGTTTCGATTCGGCTTTTGGTTTAACTGAAATCAATCTTGAGCTGATCCATTTCTGAATGGGAATATCTTCAGTGCCAAACACATACTTGGACTTCATCTCTTTCCAAGTTTTTGTAAAGCCGTCTCCTAGGAGTTCGTAGAGCAAATCATCCATGCCATCTTCAGCAATGCCATCCATCGTAATGCCATGTTTTTGCCAAAGGAGGCGCATTAGATCATCTAGAGAATATTTGTTTTTAGAGAAGGCTCGGATTTGAAGATCCAGGCCTAGAGCCAGTAAGGCGCCCTTGCCGTAGTAACTCACAACAGCATTGGGTGTATTTTCATCTGCTTGGTAATACTTAGTCCATGCATCAAAGGAGCTATCTGCAAGACTTTGCTTCTGCCTTCCGGGGCCACGCAAAATTCCGTTCCAATTGTCTGAAACCAATTTCAAATAGGTTTTGAGATCAATGCGTTTGCTGCGGAATAGTTGTAAATCATCGTAGTAGCTGGTGAAGCCCTCAAACAACCAAAGTAAGCGCGTGTGATTTCTGCGATAGAGTTGATAGGGTTGAAAGGCTTTGGGCTGAATTCGCTTGACTAACCATGCATGAAAATACTCATGACTACATAAACCTAAAAACTCTCGGTAAGCATTTTCTTCATAGAGCACTTTATCTTGAGGAATTTGATCCCGACGACATAGCAAAGCAGTGCTATTACGGTGCTCAAGACCGCCATAGCCATTCAATACAGCATTGACTAAAAAGAGATAGCTTTTAAAGGGTGCCCGATGGGATTTGGGTTCAAATAAATCTATCGTAGAGCTGCAAATCGCCTTTAGATCATCCGCTAGGCGCTCAGCATCTATGGGGTTAACGCATCCTTGTATCGCCATACGATGGGGTGTGCCATGCGTTTGCCATTGGACTAGCTGAAACTCACCCATAGCTACTGGATGATCCAGTAAGTCATCGTAGTTTTGTGCAAGATAAAAACCAAAACCACGTGAGTCTGTCTTCGCTGCCGCCATGCTTGTTTGAATAGACCATTGATCTGCATATGCGGCTTCAGGCGCTAGGATGGCTATTGAGCAGGGCAGATGCTCTCGCCCTTTTACTGCTAAACATAAGCTACTGGCGTTAAAGAAAGCACGTTCAGTATCTAAATAAGCGGCACGTACAGAAGAATCAAAGGCATATACCGTAGTCATGATGTCAGCTGCCGAACAGTTTTTCGGTAGACGCCACTGATCATTGTCAATGCGCTCTAATTGAAGCGCTTTACGATCGGCACCAGCAGACTTTGCTTCTATGGCTTCGATATTTTTACTGAAATCACGAATGAGATAGCTGCCTGGTATCCAAGTAGGCATTGCAAGGACCTGTCCTTCTGGATCCGGGTTGGCAATATGTAACTTAACTCGATATCGATGACCATGGAGATCGGCTGGCCATACGGTGTATTGAACTTCAGGAAGATCGGTATAACTCATAGGATTTATTTAAGAGAGCTAAATTTCTTTTCAATATCGGTAATCTGAACTGCACCAGGAAAGCGGCTCCCATCAGTAAAGAAGAGGGTGGGTGTGCCAGTGATGCCATACGACTTTGCAAAAGCCATGTTTTTATCTAGAGGAGTTGCGCAATCACTTTTGCCGCTTGGAGCAGAACCGCTGATCATCCAATCCATATAGGCCTTATAGGGATCAGCTGCGCACCAGATTTGCTTTGACTTCTGAAGTGAGTCAGGCCCTAAGACCGGAAGGAGATAGGTATACACAGTCACGTTATCAAGCTGCTGCAAGGATTTTTCAAGCCGCTTGCAGTAGCCGCAATTGGGATCAGAAAAAACAGCCAATTGACGGCTTCCATTCCCGCGTACTGTTTTGATCGCATTAGCCGGTAAAAGATCGGCCCATTTAATTCGATTTAAATCCGCCTGTCTTTGTTCGGTAATATTTTTACCGGTTGCCAGTTCAATGATTTCACCCTGAATTAAATATTTCCCAGAACTATCGGTATAAAAGACATCATTCCCAACTAGTACTTCATATAAGCCGCTAACTGGGGCAGGTGAGACACTACGTACTTTGGCATTCGCACCCAATTTTTTTTGTAAATCTGTTTTGAGTTGCTGCTCAGTTTGCCCATTAGCAACACTAATCGAAAGTAATGCACCTAGGATCACTAAGCCGCTAGACAAAAATTTATTCAAAATCAATTTCCCCTAATGCGCGCTCGATGAGGCGCTGTTTAATAAAGTGACTTTTATTTACCAAGCCAAGACCCCAGTTGCGGAGTTGACGTTCTGCATTACTACTGGATGAGAATAATTTTTTTAGTTTATCGGTGACCCACAATAAGGCAGTGGTATCCCCTTGTCGTTGGCGTTCATAGCGACGTAAAAGAACAGGATCACTCGGTGTCCGGAAGGATTCACATTTGCCCAAGATGTTGAGAAGGACAGCAACATCGCGAAGACCTAAATTGAGACCTTGTCCAGCAAGTGGATGCATGACATGGGCGGCATCGCCAATCAGCACGATCTTTGGTGCTTCAGAAGGCCCAATAAAGCGGCTTGCCCGTATTTTTCTTAATGGAAAGGCTGCAGGTACGGAATTCAGCGTGAGTTCACCAAGTTGTTTGCTGATGGCGCCATTCGCAACAGAGCTCAATATATTGGTCCACCCATTTTGATCTAGCTTTAACAGTTCCGATGCATTTTCTGGAGTAGTTGACCACACCATCGATACTTGTTTGTTTGGTAAAGGCAGCATTGCAACAATGTCACCGCCTGGCAGAAACCATTGAAAGGCTGTCTCAAGATGTGGATAAGCGCATACCCAGTTCGCAACAACAGCATTTTGCGAATAACTTTCTTGCGTTGTACTAATACCGAGTTCAGAGCGAATAGGTGAATTTGCACCATCAGCGGCGATGACGAGCTGTGCCCGAATGGGCCCACCATTTTTCAAATGGAGAGTGACGCCATCCGCATCAGCTACCATGTTTTCTACATGATCAGTAATGCGCTCTAATTTATTTTGGAAGCGAGAGGCTTGGTCAATGGTGTGTTCAATTAGATTAGATTCGCCAATCCATGCTAATTGAGGCGTACCTGCTTCAAATGCCGATAGATGAAGATGATCATTTTTCTCGCCGCGATCTCCGTAAATTCGCATATCTCTGACAACTTGAAGGCGGGCATGATCGATGGCATCCCAAATTTGCAGATGAGCCAATAATTTTTGAGTGCTTGGTGAAAACGCATAGATCCGTTGACCCCATTGTTCACCGTGGGGGTTAGGTACTATTTGGTCTAAATCGGGTGCAATCTCGACGGTGTGTAGACCCAATTGTGCCAAACCCAGCGCGCACGCTTTGCCTGCTATGCCACCCCCTATCACCGCAACCTCTACTACGCGAGTTGCTTGGGAATGGGAGGGGTGTTTGGATGGGTTTTTTTGATGAACTTCTGACATAACTCGATGATATCGAAACAAGCCCCTTTACAATACGGCTATGTCTTTGAAATGTGGCATCGTCGGCCTGCCTAACGTCGGCAAATCTACCCTCTTTAATGCGCTTACCAAGGCTGGAATCGCAGCGGAAAACTATCCTTTCTGCACGATCGAGCCCAATGTAGGCGTGGTTGAGGTTCCTGACCCCCGTTTGGCCGCTTTGGCTGAAATTGTGAAGCCTGAGCGAATCCTCCCAGCCGCCGTCGAGTTTGTCGATATTGCTGGCTTGGTGGCGGGCGCCTCTAAGGGTGAAGGTCTAGGTAATCAATTCCTGGCCAATATTCGTGAAACTGATGCCATTACGCATGTGGTCCGTTGTTTTGAGGATGCTAATGTGATCCACGTGGCTGGAAAAATCGATCCGATCTCCGATATTGCAGTGATTGATACCGAATTAGCGCTATCCGATTTAACGACCGTTGAAAAAACACTTCAGCGTTCAAGCAAGGCAGCAAAATCAGGTAATGACAAAGATGCTGCAGCATTAGTGGCTGTATTGACTAAGGTGCAAGCCCATCTTGATCAGGCTCAGCCAGTGCGCAGCTTGAAGTTAAGCGAAGAAGAATTGATACTTCTAAAGCCGCTTTGTTTGATTACTGCAAAACCAGCAATGTATATCGCTAACGTGAAAGAGGGTGGCTTTGCTAATAACCCCCACTTAGAAGCTGTTATTCAGCATGCTGCTAAAGAAGGCGCGCCAGTAGTGGCAGTTTGTGCGGCAATTGAAGCAGAGATCGCCGATTTGGATGATGCCGATAAGGTTGAATTTTTGGCCGACCTTGGCATGGAAGAGTCTGGATTGGATCGCGTTATTCGTGCAGGTTATTCTTTATTGGGCCTGCAGACTTACTTTACTGCTGGCGTTAAAGAAGTTCGTGCGTGGACTATTCATCAAGGTGATACAGCGCCTCAGGCAGCCGGCGTGATTCACACGGATTTTGAGCGCGGCTTCATTCGTGCACAAACCATTGCTTATGATGACTTCATTCAGTTCAAGGGTGAAGCAGGTGCTAAAGAGGCCGGCAAGATGCGCGCCGAGGGTAAAGAGTATGTTGTCAAAGACGGAGATGTATTGAACTTCTTGTTTAATGTCTAAGGCAATATTTCACGCTTCGGTAATAAAAAAGCCCTTTTAAAAAGGGCTTTTTTATTACCTGCTGCACATGCAGCTTCAGTCAAATTATTCCTTAACTTGTTTTGGCTGCCTTCTCTAAGCATTTAGAAATTTCTTCATAGCGCTTTAGTGCCATCTTAGTGGGTACAACTTCTTTTTTACGCCCATCAACATTGGCGGCCATCTTGATATAACCCATTGCACTCAGATTTTTTAAGCGGCCGTGAAGCGTTGCTTGCGAGCCTAATTCAGAAAGTGAAATTAAATCACCCACTAAAACAGAATCTTTGGCATATGAAGCCAAGACAATCTTGTCGAGCAAGCTCTCTTCAATACAGTCCAATTTTTTCCCAGGATTAATGCGATCAAGCGCATCCATCAAGTTGAGAAAACGAAGGTAAGAAGTTTTATTAATTGTCATGAGGTATTTTAAAAGGCGTTTTACATGGTGTAAACACTTAGAGTATATCTCTTAAGCTAAGTCCAAACTTGTCTCCAACTTGTGCGCATATCTTAAAAATCAACCATACTGTTATTAATGTCAAAAGTATTCTCATCTTCATCCGGTTGGTTTTTCCAATTACTACTCAGTGCGCTGACCTATGGCATTCTGTTTTATTGCAATACTGCCGTAGCAAGCTCCCTCACCTTTGGGACGGGGGTGAACTGGATTTATTTGCCTGCAGGACTACGCTTATTTCTCACTCTAATCTTTGGCCTATCCGGTGCGATCGGAATTGCAATTGCCTCATTTCTCATTAGCTATTACGGCGATTTTCCAAAAGATTTAATCCTATGCATAGGAATTGGCTTGATTTCAGGTTTTGCACCTTATTTGGCCCGAGTCTTCATCTTGAAGAATATTCAATTGGAGTCCGACCTCAGTAACCTCAATATCTATAAGCTGGGCATCTGCATACTGGTCTATGCCTTCCTGAGTGCTGGCCTCCATCAGTGGTGGTTTTCTACTATGGGGCTAAATGAAGCTGGAACTCTTGATCACTTTGCGGTGATGGTATTTGGAGATGTCCTAGGTTCATTGTTGCTAATAGCAGTAGTGAAGTCAGGAATGGATTTGCTTAAACGATTTAATCAAACAGCTCACTAAGAGCTACCCCTGGATCGGTGGCGCGCATAAAGGCCTCACCCACTAAAAATGCATTGATTTGGTTGTCACGCATCAGTTGCACATCTGCACGACTGAGAATACCTGATTCCGTTACCAGCGTTTTATTCTGGGGAACCATAGACATCAGTGACAAAGTTGTTTGTAGAGTCACTTCAAACGTTTTGAGATTGCGATTGTTGATGCCCAGTAAAGGTGTTTTTAGTTCAAGGGCCTGCTCTAGTTCTGGTGCATTGTGCACTTCAACCAAAACATCCAAGCCTAATTCGTGGGCACAAGCTTCTAACTCTTTCATTTGATTGAGTTCTAAGCAGGCTACGATCAAGAGAATCGCATCCGCTCCAATGGCTCGTGCTTCATAGACCTGATAGGGGTCAATCGTGAAATCTTTTCTGAGTACTGGAATACCGCAGGCGGCACGTGCCTCCTGAAGATAAGCATTGCACCCCTGAAAGTAATCTACGTCTGTAAGGACTGATAAACAGGCTGCGCCATGCTGCTCATAGGTGCGAGCAATTTCTGCTGGTGCAAAGTTTTCTCGCAAGATACCTTTACTTGGACTCGCCTTTTTGATTTCAGTAATCACGCCAGCTTTACCAGCGGCAATTTTTTGATTAATCGAGGCAATAAAACCACGGGGCTTTAAAAGCAGATTTTGGTTGTTCTCTAAAGCAAGCTCACGTTGGACGCTTAAAGAAACTTGCTTCGAGATATCGGCAATTTCACGCTTCTTGGTTGCAACAATTTTGTCGAGAATATCGCTCATGAATTTGACTTCGCTTGAGTTGCTGCAACAAAGGCATCCAATTTTTGGCGGGCGGCACCAGAAGTGATAGACGCTTTTGCCAGTTGGATGCCGCTCGCAATCTCAGGTGCAACTCCAGCTACATAGAGCGTAGCGCCAGCATTGAGGCAGACGATATCGCTAGCTGATCCAGGTTTGTTATTGATCACGTCTAAGACAATTTTCTTAGATTCTTCAGCGTTAGCTACTTTAAAGCTGTTGGTAGCAGCAGTACTGAGACCAAAATCTTTTGGATGAATTTCATATTCGCGCACTGTGCCATCTTTAAGTTCGCCAACGAGTGTTGGCCCTTCAAGAGAAATCTCGTCTAAACCATCGCGCCCATAAACCACTAAAGCATGTTCCATGCCCAGGGCTTGTAATACCCGAGCTTGAATGCCTACCAAGTCTGCATGAAACACGCCCATCAAAATACGCTTGGCATCAGCGGGATTGGTGAGAGGTCCTAAGATGTTAAAAATAGTGCGCACACCCAATTGTTTGCGGATAGGCACCACATTCTTCATAGCAGGGTGGTGGTTTGGGGCAAACATAAAGCCTGCTCCAACGCTTGAGATGCATTGTGCAACCTGCTCGGCGGAGAGTGCTAGATTGACGCCAAGTGCTTCCAAGACATCAGCACTTCCAGACTTACTGCTAACACTTCGGTTGCCGTGCTTGGCGATCTTCGCACCAGCGCCAGCTGCAACAAACATCGCTGCAGTAGAGATATTAAAAGTATGTGCGCCATCGCCACCAGTCCCAACTACATCCACTAAGTGCGTGCGATCCTCAACATGTACCGAGGTCGCAAATTCACGCATGACTTGGGCTGCTGCTGCGATCTCTCCAACCGTTTCCTTTTTAGTACGCAAGGCTACGAGTAATCCAGCTACTAATTCGGGGGACATCTCACCGCTCATGATGAGACGCATCATGGCAGTCATCTCATCATGAAAAAGTTCGCGATGTTCGATACAGCGTTGAAGGGCTTCTTGGGGAGTTATCGACATATTGCTAACAATTATTTACTTTGCAAAAAATTCTTGAGGAGTGCATGGCCATGCTCAGACAAAATAGACTCTGGATGAAATTGCACGCCTTCCACCAAAAGGTCTTTGTGACGCACGCCCATAATTTCTCCATCTGAGGAAGTGGCGGTGACCTCCAGGACAGGGGGTAATGAAATTTTTTCAATAGCGAGTGAGTGATAACGCGTCACCTTGAAGGGGTTAGGTAGGTTTTTAAATACACCCACACCCGTATGATGAATATCGTCAGTTTTGCCATGCATTACTTTTTGCGCACGAATAATCCTCCCACCAAAGGCTTCACCAATGGCCTGATGACCGAGGCAAACACCCAAAATAGGAATTTGTCCGGCATAGCGTTTGATGGTCTCTACTGAGATGCCAGCTTCTGCAGGACTACAAGGTCCAGGAGAGATGCAAATGCGTGCAGGATTTATTTTCCCAATTTCTTCGACGGTAATTTCATCATTGCGAAACACTTTTACTTCTTCACCTAGCTCTGCAAAATATTGCACTAAGTTATAAGTAAAAGAATCATAGTTATCAATCATGAGGAGCATCGAGTCCTCCTTGAACTAAATCTGCTGCTGTTAGTACGGCGCGTGCCTTTGCTTCGGTTTCTTTCCATTCGGCTGTGGGGTCAGAGTCAGCTACTACGCCAGCACCCGCTTGAGAGTGCAATACTCCATTACGAATGACCCCAGTACGAATCGCAATCGCGACATCCATATCGCCTGAGAAAGAGAGGTAGCCAACTGCACCACCATAGACGCCGCGCTTCACAATTTCCATTTCATCAATGATTTCCATGGCACGAATTTTAGGGGCTCCTGAGAGGGTGCCTGCTGGGAAGGTAGCACGCAATACATCCATATTGCTCATATTGTCCAAAAGATGCCCTTCTACTGAGCTCACAATATGTTGTACATGAGAGTACTTTTCAATTGACATGGAGTCTGTCAGCTTAACTGAGCCAGTTTTGGCAATACGACCTACGTCATTGCGCGCTAGATCAATCAACATCACATGCTCAGCAATTTCTTTAGGATCAGCCAATAGCTCTTTTGCAAGGCGCTCATCTTCTGCAGGATTCTCACCGCGGGGACGGGTGCCAGCAAGCGGCCGAATTGTCACAATTTTTTCTGCGGCACGCTGTTCTTGGCGTACCAAAATTTCTGGCGAGGATCCCACAATTTGCATGTCACCAAAATCATAGAAATACATATACGGCGATGGATTAAGTGAACGCAAGGCTCTGTATAGCGCTAATGGTGAATCTGTGAATGGTTTGCTAATCCGTTGACCGATCACTACCTGCATGCAATCACCAGCCAAAATATATTCTTTAGTTTTAAGCACAGCTTTTTCAAAGGCATCTGCTTTAAAGTTTCGGATCAATTCAGTCTTGGTGCTTGGTAATGAAGCAGGCATACCCACAGGCTTGTTTAGACAGGCCAATAAATCTTTTAAGCGAGCTTGAGTGCTGTCAAAACTATCAGGCCTACTTGGATCTGCATACACAATTAAATAAATTTTGCCGGCAACGTTATCAATGACAGCAAGTTCCTCAGTCAGCATCAGCTGAATATCGGGTACACCTAATTCATCTGGAAGTGAGTGCTTAGCTAGACGTGATTCAATATATCGAACAGTGTCATAACCAAAGTAACCAGCAAGGCCACCACAAAAACGTGGCAAGCCCGGTGGCACCGCTACCTTGAAACGTTTGAAGTAAGCATCAACAAAGTCGAGAGGATTGTCGGTATTGGTTTCTACAAGCTTTCCATCAGTGATTACTTCATTGATGGGTGAGGTGGGTGAGCCCACGGTTTTAATTATGGTCTTAGCTGGCAGGCCAATAAAAGAAAAGCGGCCAAAACGTTCACCGCCTAAAACAGACTCCAGCAGATAGGTATTGGTCTTACCAAAGGCCTGTGTCAGCTTGACGTAGAGGGAGAGTGGTGTTTCAAGATCGGCAAGCACTTCCTTTACTAGAGGAATGCGATTGAAGCCCTGTTTACCGAGAGCAATAAATTCTTCACGCAGCATCAGGCTTTACTCGACTTTCCTAACTCTGTGCGCATCGCTTCAATGACGGAGGCGTAATTTTCTTTTCCAAAAATAGCTGAGCCTGCTACAAACGTATCTGCGCCTGCACTGGCAACTTGCGCAATATTATCGACCTTGATGCCGCCATCTACTTCTAAACGAATATGTCGCCCCGTTTCAGCTTGGTAGCGATCGAGACGCGCACGTACTTGTGTAATTTTATTGAGAGTGCTTGCTATAAAAGATTGACCACCAAAACCCGGATTGACTGACATGAGTAAAACTAAATCAAGTAATTCCAAAGTGTGATCGAGGTGATCTAAGGGAGTTGCAGGATTAAAAACCAAGCCTGCTTGACAACCTTGATCGCGAATTAAATTCAGTGTGCGATTGACGTGAGGGCTTGCCTCAGGATGAAAACTAATCAGGTTAGCGCCTGCTTTTGCAAAATCTGGAACGATGCGATCTACGGGTTCGATCATAAGATGCACATCAATGACTGCAGGTTTGCCATTTTTCATGGCATAAGGGCGAATAGCCTCACAAACCAGAGGGCCAATAGTGAGGTTGGGTACATAGTGGTTATCCATCACATCAAAGTGAATCCAATCGGCGCCCGCAAGCAAAACATCTTGGACTTCTTTGCCCAAACAGGCAAAGTCGGCCGACAAAATGGAGGGGGCAATCAGAAATTGGCTTTGTGAAGGAGTTTTTTGGCTTTCCATCCCTAGATTCTAGCTTGCAGTTGGCCTTAGGATGGAGCAGAATTCGTGCATGAACCCCCACGAAATCAGCATTACAGTCAAAGCCCAGTATCTTCCAGAGCAATCTGACCCAGATAATCGCCAATTTGCCTTTGCCTACACGGTCACCATCAGGAATACCGGTACGGCGAGCATCCAATTAATAGCCCGCCATTGGTTTATTACGGACGGGGATAACGAAGTCCAGGAAGTCCGTGGCTTGGGGGTTGTAGGCCAACAGCCTTTATTACGCACTGGGGAGCAGTTTGAATACACCAGTTGGGCTACCTTACCCACGCCTGCAGGAACGATGCGCGGCGAGTATTTTTGCGTGACTGAAGAGGCTCAGTTTTTCCAGGCCCCTATTCCAGAATTTGCCCTGGTAATGCCGCGAACGCTGCACTAAAAACTATTTTTTGCCTTTTCCGGTCCAAAGGACAATAAATAACAACAGTCCTAATGCAATCGCGCCCTCAATAACAAAGAGCAGCATGGGGAATTCATCGAGTAAATTGGCAATCATGTTTTCAATATTGAATTTAAAAGATCCTGTCTTAAAGCAGACATTTGTGAGAAGTGTATTCCTTATCCTGATTAGTAGTTTGATCAGCGCTTGTTCTACGCCACCAACACGAGGCACAGGCTATCGAGCACCATCAGGTGTTGCGCCCTCTAATTACAGCTCTCCAATTGCCAGTTTTAATGCGGTCTCTTGGCAGGCATTACCAGGCTGGCAAGAAGATGATTTGTCGCAAGCATGGCCTGCTTGGTTAAAAAGTTGTGAGGCATTACGTAAGCGAAATAGTGAGATCAATTGGCGTGCGGTATGTTCACAAGCTAGTAGTGTTTCAGGGCGAGATTCGCAGGCGATAAGACGTTACTTTGAATCTAACTTTCAAGCCTACGAGATTCGTAATAGTGCGGGTAGTGAAACAGGTTTAATCACTGGTTATTACGAACCCATCATGAATGGTTCACAGACTCGAACCAATATCTATAACGTAGCTTTATATGCCTATCCGAATGCATGGCGCCAGAGCAGACCTAATCCTGGTCCAACCCGTGCTGAGTTGATGAGTTCAGGCATATTAAAAGGCTCTGAAATTGCTTGGGTTCAGGATCCTGTGGCCGCAGCATCTATGCAGATCCAAGGTTCCGGAAAAATTCGCTTACAAGATGGGCGCGTCTTACGCTTGGGTTATGCGGGCACAAATGAGCAGCCATTCAAATCATTTGCACAATGGTTGCTCGACAGAAAAGAAATTACTCGCAGCGAAGCAACGATGCAGGGAATTTCACAATGGGCTAAACGTAATCCCGATCGCGTGAATGACATGCTGAATGCCAATCCACGCTTTGTCTTTTTTAAAGAGTTGCCAGGAAATGTGAGTGCTGACCTGGGGCCGATTGGCGCTTTAAATGTACCACTTACTTCGGAGCGAAGTATTGCGATTGACTTGCAGGCGATGCCTTTGGGTGCGCCGGTATTTTTAGCCACAACCAGACCCCTAAGTGATCAAGTTTTACAAAAATTAGTCATGGCGCAAGATACTGGTAAGGCAATTGTCGGAGGCGTCAGAGCAGACTACTATTGGGGTTCGGGAGATGCAGCGGGAGAATTGGCAGGACGAATGAAGCAAAATGGCAAGATGTGGGTATTGCTGCCACGCTAATTGAATACACCTTAGAAAGAAATTGATGAGCTATAAAACGATTTTGACTGAAGTAGACGGAAAAGTTGCCACCATAACTTTGAATCGTCCTGAGGTGCTCAATGCACTCAATGACCAGCTGATGAACGAATTAGGCGCTGCTTTGTTGAGCTTTGATGCCGATGACAATATTGGCTGCATCATTGTGACCGGAAGCGAGAAGGCATTTGCTGCCGGTGCAGATATCGCATCCATGGCTAAATACGGCTTTAAGGATGTATATCGCGAAGACTTTATTACGCGCAATTGGGAAGAAATAAAGAAGGTGCGTAAGCCAGTAATCGCAGCAGTTTCTGGTTATGCGTTGGGAGGCGGATGTGAGTTGGCGATGATGTGCGACACCATCATGGCGGCTGACAATGCCAAATTTGCTCAGCCCGAAGTAAAGCTAGGAATTATTCCAGGTGCCGGTGGTACGCAGCGTTTGCCACGTGCGGTATCGAAAGCAAAGGCAATGGATTTGGCCTTAACAGGACGCATGATGGATGCCGCAGAAGCAGAGCGTTCAGGCTTAGTTGCTCGTGTATTTCCACAGGCCGATTTATTGAAAGAAGTAAAAGCGATTGCTAAGGGAATTGCTGATATGCCTTTGCTCACAGCCATGATGGTTAAGGAGGCGATCAATGCTGCCTACGAAACTACTTTGTCTGAAGGCATTCATTTCGAACGCCGCTTATTTCATGCTTGCTTTGCAACCAACGATCAAAAAGAAGGTATGGCAGCGTTTATGGAAAAACGCCCAGCCAAATTTACTAACTCTTAATTTTTCTCTAGATAGCGCTGAGCTAGTTTGACCCAGTAGCTTACGCCAACTGGGATCAAGGCGTCATTGAAATCATAAGATGGGTTGTGTAGATGGCATGGTCCCATGCCATGACCAACCGAGCGATGATCGCCATCACCATTTCCTAAGAAGACGTAGCAGCCAGGCTTTTCAAGTAATAGAAATGCAAAGTCTTCAGCGCCCATCGTAGGATCAATGGAAGTATTGACGTTTTGTGCCCCGACTACTTCACTCATTACTTCCGCAGCAAATGCCACTTCATTGTCATGATTGATTAGTGGCGGATAGCTTCTTCTAAACTCAATTTCTGCCTGGCAATCAAATGCACTGGCAACGGTGTGCGAGATTTCTCGAAGACGTTCTTCAATTAAATCTAAGACCTCTATAGTAAAAGTTCTTACCGTGCCACCGATAAAGGCACTATCCGGAATGACGTTGCTGGTTTCACCTGCATGAAACTGGGTAATCGATAAGACCGCTGCATCAACAGGGCGCTTGTTGCGAGTAATGATGCTTTGTAAGGCTTGCACCACCTGCACTCCAGTGAGAACTGGATCTGCGCTATTGTGAGGTAGGGCTGCATGTCCACCTTTACCTTTGATGGTGATTTCAAAAGCATTGCTAGAAGCCATCATGGGCCCTGTAGTGACACCAAAGTGACCTTCTTCTAATCCGGGCCAGTTATGCAGGCCAAAGACGGCATCACAAGGAAATTCTTTAAAGAGACCATCCTTAATCATTTCCTTTGCGCCAGCGCCACCTTCTTCTGCAGGCTGGAATATGAAAATGACAGTACCTTTGAAATCCCGATGATTGGATAAATATTGAGCAGCCCCAAGTAGCATGGCAGTGTGACCATCATGACCACAGGCGTGCATCTTTCCTGGGTTGCGGGAGGTGTGCTCAAAGTTGTTATGTTCCTGGAGGGGCAGTGCATCCATATCAGCACGTAAGCCAATCATCTTGCCTGGGCCCAAGTCTCCATCAAGCCTTCCAACAACACCTGTTTTTCCCATGCCACGAAAAACGGTAATACCCCAGCTAGAAAGAGCTTCTGCTACTAGATCGGAAGTCCGATTTTCTTCAAATCGTAGCTCTGGGTGAGCGTGTATATTGCGGCGAATCTCTTGAATGGAGTTTGCTGAATCGATAATTTCTGGAAGTAAATGCATTCCTTCATCTTATCCGAAAGTCTGTAGATATGCACCTGGAATGCCAGCTACTTGGGCTTTTAAGGTTTGGGTATGCTTATGTGCTGCGCAGCAAATTGCAAGGCCTCTATCGAATAGGGTGCATTAATCTGTTTTTGTAGTGCCGTGGGCAAGGAAGGAATGACCCCTAACAATGGCGCCTTCATTTTGTTTTGAAGGTATTGAATATTTTCTTCTAAGAAAGGCATTTCAGAAGAAAGGGTATTTGCAATCCAACCAGCTACTTTCAGTTTGCGTGATGCCAATGCTTCTTCAGTGAGTAGCGCATGATTAATACATCCTAATCGCATACCAACCACCATGATGATGGGCAAATTTAATTTCTGCGCGAGATCACTTAAATTTTCTGTTGCATTGATGGGAACTAAAAATCCACCGGCACCTTCTACAACAACAGCCTCTGCTTGACTTCGTATTTGCTCGTAAGCAGACATCATGATCTTGAGATCTAGATGTATACCGATTTTTTCTGAAGCAATGTGCGGTGCAATTGGCAGGTCCAATATATAGGGACACAAAACCATTTGGCCTGACGTTAGTTGTGAGGCTATACGCAGTGTTTCTAAATCCTCGTTAAGGATTTTTCCATCATGATCTTGATAGGTGCCTGCAACGACAGGTTTAAAGCCTAGAGCATTGACTCCTTGTGCTCGCATTTTCAGAATGAGCGCAGCAGCTACTAAAGTTTTTCCAACCTCGGTATCTGTGCCCGTAATAAAAAAACCATTCGCCAGACTCATGACGCTTGCACCATACTTGTTTGTTCTATCTGATTGAGTTTATAAATCAGCTGACGTAAATCATCTGTACTGTGGTTTGCAGAAAAGGTAATGCGCAAACGGGCGCTGCCATTGGGAACGGTGGGTGGGCGAATTGCAGGAATCCAGTAGCCCGCTTCATCTAATAGCTTTGCGGCCAGTAGAGCATTCGCATTGCTGCCTAGAATGACTGGCTGAATAGGGGTGTGAGAAAAACCCTTTTCCCATTGGGCAAAAACCATTTCATTTTTCCAGATCTCAATCAGTTGACGGAGATGTGCACGTCGATTTTGACCTTCATCCCCTTCGATCAACTCAAGACTTGTTAATAGAGTATGTGCAATTGCTGGAGGAGTTGCTGTGCTGTAGATGTAAGGGCGTCCTTTTTGAATTAGCCATTCAATAAAAGAGTCATGCGCACAAATAAATGCCCCACTCACTCCTGCTGCTTTACCGAGAGTGCCGATATAGATGATTCGCTCAGAATGCAAATTCTCCTGCTCTAGAATTCCATGTCCTTGTTTGCCTAGGACACCAAATCCATGAGCGTCATCAATCAAGAGCAGGGCATCGAATTGCTCTGCAATTTGAAGTAAGGCTTTTACTGGAGCGAGATCACCATCCATACTGAAAACGCCGTCTGTAACGATGAGTTTGAATGGTCTTTGATCGTTCTGAAGTGATTCTGTGAGGGAGTCCAGCTGGGTATGGTCAAACAGGGTGACAGAGGCTTTATTTTGTGCGCCGGCTAAACGCACCCCATCTATCAAAGAAGCATGATTGAGTTTTGCTGAATAGATACTGGCTTGTCCTGTTGAGGCCAGCCTTACAAGGCCTGTAATCGCCGTGAGGTTTGCGAGGTAACCAGTACTAAAAAATAGTGCTCGTGCTTGAGGAATGTGCTGACATTGAAAAGAGGCTAATTTTTTTTCAAGTAATTCATGCGCGATGCTGTGGCCACTAATTAAATGAGAGGCACCACTGCCAACGCCATAAAGTTTTGCGCCTTCTGCAAGCGCGGAAATGAGCGATGGATGATTCGCAAGCCCAAGATAGTCGTTGCTACAAAATGCCTTTAGCTCGCGACCATTAACTGTTGATTTAGTATCACACGCTGATTCAGTAGCCCGTAAGCGGCGTCTGAGTAATTGCAAATCCAGTTCAGCAATTTGGCTTTCAGCCATATGTAATGCTTTAAAGGCATTGCTCATGACAATGCCTTATCTAAGGCGCGTGCTACAGCCTTGCCCAATTGCACTGCTTCTTTGGAGGAAAGGATATAAGGCGGCACGACATAGATCGTATTTGCAATGGGGCGAATTAATAGACCCTCATTAATGCATTCAGAGAACATTTGGCGTGGAAAGGCAGACGGATTTTTGAGATATGCTCGCTTGATATCAAAGGCCAAAATCATCCCCTGTTGTCGCCAATATTCAATCCGGACATCAGTCTTTGCCCAAGCAAATGCATCAGCTAAATCTCTAGCGCGAGATTGATTTTTTTCTAGCACTCGCTCATTCTCAAATATTTCTAAACAAGCTAAAGCAGCTGAACAAGCTAAAGGATTGCCGGTATAGGAGTGGGAGTGCAAGAACCCTTGTTGGGTTTGATCGCTATAAAACGCCCGATAT
>JACCDO010273652.1_pt1 | contig 17227 bp, 16 predicted proteins | sample 7446101 | NCBI WGS metagenome assembly JACCDO01 (sample SAMN15323440, study PRJNA562643) | freshwater metagenome | isolation source: river surface water | place: USA:Blue River Watershed | collected 2017-08-16 | reverse complement strand
GGTGAACCGGTAAAGACTTCAGCCACGTGGAAGGGTTGTGACAAGAAACGTTGAATCTTACGGGCACGGGCCACAGCCAACTTGTCTTCAGGCGACAGCTCGTCCATACCCAGAATCGCGATGATGTCGCGCAGTTCCTTGTAACGCTGCAGGGTGGCCTGCACGGAACGGGTCGTGCTGTAGTGCTCTTCGCCCACCACGTGAGGGTCGAGCTGGCGGCTGGTGGAGTCCAAAGGATCCACGGCAGGGTAGATGCCCAGAGCTGCAATGTCACGCGACAACACCACTGTGGAGTCCAAGTGAGCAAAGGTCGTGGCAGGAGAAGGATCGGTCAAGTCATCGGCGGGCACGTAAACGGCCTGGATCGATGTGATGGAGCCCACCTTGGTGGAGGTGATTCGCTCTTGCAAGCGGCCCATTTCTTCAGCCAGGGTAGGCTGGTAGCCCACTGCAGAGGGCATGCGACCCAAGAGGGCGGACACTTCGGTACCGGCCAGGGTGTAGCGGTAGATGTTGTCCACGAAGAACAGCACATCACGGCCTTCGTCACGGAAAGATTCTGCGATGGTGAGACCCGTTAAGGCCACGCGCAGACGGTTGCCAGGAGGCTCGTTCATCTGACCGTAGACCATGGCCACTTTGGATTCGCTGAGGTTGTCAGAGACCACCACGTTGGATTCCATCATCTCGTGATAGAAGTCGTTGCCCTCGCGGGTGCGCTCACCCACACCTGCAAACACCGACAGACCCGAGTGGGCTTTGGCGATGTTGTTGATGAGTTCCATCATGTTCACGGTCTTGCCCACACCGGCGCCACCGAACAGGCCCACCTTACCGCCTTTGGCGAAGGGGCAAACCAAATCGATCACCTTGATGCCCGTTTCCAGCAACTCTTGTGAGGGTGACAGTTCGTCGTAGGCGGGAGCCTTGCGGTGAATGGAAGCCGAGTGGGTCATGTCCACGGGGCCGCGCTCATCGATGGGATTGCCGAGCACGTCCATGATTCGACCCAGGGTGGCCTTGCCCACTGGAACAGTGATCGCAGCACCAGTGTTGGTGACCATCAATCCACGACGCAGACCATCGGATGAGCCCAGAGCAATCGTACGAACGATGCCGTCACCCAGTTGCTGCTGAACCTCAAGGGTCAGTGCAGAACCTTCCAGCTTAAGGGCGTCGTAGACCTTAGGCATTTGGTCACGTGGGAACTCGACGTCCACCACCGCACCGATACATTGAACAATTTTTCCTTGCGCTTGAGCCATTTTTTGCTCCAAAAAAGAATGCTGATTACACTGCCGCTGCACCGGCCACGATCTCGGAAAGTTCCTTGGTGATCGCTGCCTGACGGGTCTTGTTGTAGACGAGTTTCAACTCGCTGATGACATTGCCTGCATTGTCGGTGGCGGCCTTCATGGCCACCATGCGGGCCGACTGCTCGGATGCCATGTTTTCTGCCACTGCTTGATAGATCAGGGCTTCAACATAACGACGCAGTAAATCGTCCAACACCGACTGTGCATCGGGTTCATAGATGTAGTCCCAACTGCTCGTGGAGCGGTGCTGATCCATGCTCTCGGGCGACAGGGGCAAGAGGCGCTCGACAACAGGCTCTTGCTTCATGGTGTTGATGAACTTGGTGAAGCACAGCAACACCTCGTTGATCTCGCCATTGACGTAGGCATCGAGCATGACCTTGACCGGGCCAATGAGCTTGTCCAGGTGTGGGGTGTCGCCCAACTGCTGAGCTTGTGCAACAACAGAAACGCCCGCGCGGTTGAGAAAACCAAGACCCTTGGTGCCAATGGCCACGGCTTTGACTTCGTGTCCAGCCGTTTTGGCATCACGGATGCGATTGGTCACAGCTCGCAACACGTTGGTGTTCAAGCCACCACACAAGCCTTTGTCGGTCGTGACCACGATGAGGCCAATGGTCTTGGCATCGTTGGTGGCCATGTAGGGGTGGACATACTCTGGATTGGCACGACCCAGATCAGCCGCGATCTGACGCACTTTTTCAGCGTAGGGCCGGGCAGATCGCATGCGGTCCTGCGCTTTGCGCATCTTGGAGGCGGCCACCATTTCCATGGCTTTGGTGATCTTCTTGGTGTTTTCCACCGATTTGATCTTGCCTCGAATTTCCTTACCTGCTGCCATCAAGGGCTCCTTGCGTGTTCAGGCTGGGGATCAGGCGAATGTTTTCTTGAAAGCGGCAATGGCTTCAGACAGTTGCGCCTCAGCGTCCTTGTCCATGGCCTTATCGCTTTCGAGCTTGTTCAGCAAGGAGGCGTGCTTGTCTTTGAGGTAAGCATGCATCCCAGCTTCAAAAGCCAGAACTTTGTTGACGGCAACGTCGTCCAGATAGCCCTTGTTCACTGCGAAGAGCGAAGCACCCATCAAGCTGATGGGCAATGGGCTGTACTGGGCTTGCTTGAGCAATTCGGTCACGCGAGCACCGCGGTCAAGCTGCTTGCGGGTGGCTTCGTCGAGGTCAGAGGCGAACTGAGCGAAAGCGGCAAGTTCGCGGTACTGGGCCAAGTCGGTACGAATACCACCAGACAAGTTCTTGATGAGCTTGGTCTGAGCAGCACCACCCACGCGGGAAACAGAAATACCAGCGTTAATGGCGGGGCGGATACCAGCGTTGAATAAGCTGGTTTCCAAGAAGATCTGACCGTCGGTGATCGAAATCACGTTGGTGGGCACAAATGCCGAGACGTCACCAGCTTGTGTTTCGATGATGGGCAATGCAGTGAGCGAGCCCGTCTTGCCTTTGACTTCACCTTTGGTGAAAGCTTCAACATAGTCGGCGTTCACGCGTGCAGCGCGCTCGAGCAAACGGCTGTGCAAATAGAACACGTCGCCAGGGAAAGCTTCGCGGCCAGGAGGACGGCGCAACAACAATGAAACTTGGCGATAGGCCACAGCTTGCTTGGAGAGGTCGTCATAAATGATCAGGGCGTCTTGACCACGGTCGCGGAAGTATTCGCCCATGGTGCAGCCGGAGTAGGCCGACACATATTGCATGGCAGCAGATTCAGAGGCGGAGGCGGCCACCACGATGGTGTAGGCCATTGCACCTGCTTGCTCCAAGGCGCGCACCACGTTCTTGATCGACGAAGCCTTTTGTCCGATGGCCACGTAGATGCAGGTCATGTTCTGACCTTTTTGGTTGATGATGGTGTCAATGGCCACGGCCGTCTTACCGGTCTGGCGGTCACCAATGATCAATTCGCGCTGACCACGGCCAACAGGCACCATGGAGTCGATGGACTTGAGACCCGACTGCATGGGCTGACTCACAGACTGGCGAGCGATCACACCAGGCGCGACCTTTTCGATCACGTCGGTCATCTTGGCATTAATGGGGCCCTTGCCGTCGATGGGCTGTCCCAAGGCATTGACCACACGGCCGATCAACTCAGGGCAGACGGGCACTTCAATAATGCGACCCGTGCACTTGACGGTGTCGCCTTCGGAGATGTGCTCGTATTCACCCAAAATCACAGCGCCGACTGAATCGCGCTCGAGGTTGAGGGCCAGACCGAAGGTGTTATTGGGGAATTCAAGCATCTCACCCTGCATCACGTCGGAGAGGCCATGAATGCGGCAAATGCCGTCGGTCACCGAAATGACGGTGCCCTGATTGCGCACATCAGCACTGGGTTGCAGGCCTTCGATGCGGCTTTTGATCAGCTCAGAAATTTCTGCGGGATTGAGTTGCATGACTCTTTCCTTTTCCTTTTAAAAACGCTTGCCCAAGCCTGAACTCAGACAGTGAGCGCCACTTTCATTTGTTCGAGACGGGCCTTGACAGAGGTATCGAGCACCTCATCACCGACCACCACACGGATGCCACCGATCAGATCGGCTTGCACGTCCACCGACACATTGAGCTTGCGTCCAAAACGCTTTTCCAAAACCGACTGGACCTGAGCCAGTTCAGCCCCTTCCAGAGGAAAGGCGCTTTGGATGTGCGCGTCAGAGAGGCCTTGCTGTGCATTGACCAGGGCATGGAACTGCCTGGCAATTTCGGGCAACACCGGCAAGCGGTTGTTGTCGATGAGGGTGCGCAGGAAGTTGTTCGCCCGATCAGACATCTTGGACTTGACCACCGAAGCGAGCAAACCAAAAACCTGATCGTGCGTCACCTTGGGGTTGTCAGCAAACTGCTGCAACTGAGGTTGCTCGGCAATCAAGGCCAATTCGTTGAGCCACTCGGCGTCGGCACTGGCCTGCCCACCGGCAGACTTGAACAAAGCCTCGGCATAAGGGCGAGCGATGGTGGCAAGTTCAGCCATGGCTTCCTCTTACAGCTCTGTCTTCAAACGATTGAGCAAATCGGCATGCACACCGGCATTGACCTCTTTGCGCAAGATTTGCTCTGCACCCTTGACGGCCAACACAGCAACTTGGTCGCGCAGGGCCTCACGGGCCTTGACCGACTCTTGCTCGGCTTCGGCTTTGGCAGCCGCAATGATGCGGGCTGCTTCCTCGGAAGCTTTGGCTTTGGCCTCTTCAACCATCACCTGAGCGCGGCGTTCGGCATCGGCCAGCAGTTTGGTGGACTCATCGCGGGTCTTGGCCAGCTCTTTCTCAACTTGCTGATGGGCATTTGAGAGTTCAAGCTTGGCGTTTTCCGCAGCGGCGAGCCCTTGGGCGATTTTTTGAGAACGCTCATCCAGGGCACTGGCGATGGGCGGCCACACGAATTTCATCGTGAACCACACCAGGATCGCAAAGACGATGGCCTGAACGAACAGGGTTGCGTTGATGCTCACGGCAACACCTTTCCTATTGGTTGGGCAAGATTACAGCTTGAAGGGGTTTGCGAAGGCAAACATCATGGCGATACCAACGCCAATCAAGAAGGCCGCATCGATCAGACCAGCCAACAAGAACATCTTGGTTTGCAGTTCGTTCATGAGTTCGGGCTGACGAGCAGCAGACTCAAGGTACTTGCTACCCATGATGCCGATACCGATGCAAGCGCCGATGGCGCCCAGACCAATGATCAAACCGGCTGCGAGGGCAACATAGCCAAGAACGTGTTCCATTTGAAGCTCCTAGAGAAAGTATGGAAGGTTGAGAAAAAATCAGTGGGCGTCGTGCGCCTGTCCAACATACACCAGGGTCAACATCATGAAGATGAAAGCCTGGAGCGTGATGATCAAAATGTGGAAGATGGCCCAAATGGTGCCAGCGATCACATGGCCAACCGGCAACAAAATGCCAGAAAGGGAAGCTGCTGCTGCACCGCCCATGAGCGCGATGAGCATGAAGACGAGTTCGCCTGCATACATGTTTCCGAACAGTCGCATGCCGTGAGAAACGGTTTTGGCGGCGAATTCGATCAATTGCATGACGAAATTAATGGGCCACAACAGGGGATGGGCACCAAAGGGGGCACAGAAGAGTTCGTGAATCCAGCCGCCAAGGCCTTTGATCTTGATGTTGTAGTAGACGCAGACCAAAAGCACTGAGCAAGACATGCCCAGCGTGGAAGACAGATCGGCAGTGGGAACCACGCGCATGAATGCATGGTGAGGATCATGGCCCATGGCACCGTAAATGGACGACCAGATGGCGGGAACCAGATCGACCGGCAACAAGTCCATGGCATTCATCAGGAAAATCCAGACGAACACGGTGAGGGCAAGAGGCGCTACCAACTTGCGACTTTGGGCGTTGTGAACAATGCCCTTGGCCTGGGAGTCGACCATTTCGACCAAGATTTCGACCGCGGCCTGGAATCGACCAGGAACGCCAGAAGTGGCCCGAGAAGCAGCACGCCACAACAGGAAAGTCCCCAGAACGCCCAACAGGACCGACCAGAAAATGGAATCGAGGTTGTAGACCGAAAAGTCGATGATCCCGCCCATCTCCTTGTTTTGGTAGTGGGTCAGGTGGTGAACGATGTATTCACCGGCACTGGGTGCATGTTCAGCAGACATGTTCGACTCTCATCCTCTCATTTCGGGGCAAACACACGGCGCCAAGCCAGTGCCACCCAATAGACTTTCATCGTTAAGAGCAAGCTCACCAACATGGCAGGCCAACTCAACCTTGGCACCACCCAAGGTGCCGCCACCAATCCCAAGAGGGTCAGAAAGAGCTTGACGCCCTCCCATACCCCCAAGCCCACAGCTGAAGCCATCGGGCTTTTGACCTGCCTCATGCGCCACAAGCCTCTTGCAAACAAAGCCGCCGGAAAGGCAACGATGAATGCGCCATAAAGCGCTGACCATGCCACTGAAACCTTGAGCGTGACCCCATAAGCCACACCAGCAACCACCAAACCGACCAAACCCTGAGCCAGGATCACCCGCAAAAGCGAGGTGTTGGGCAATTCGCGTCTCAATCGCTGCGCCTCTTCGGCAGACAGGGGCTTGAACGCTTCCTCTTCCTCTGGCTCTGACCAACCATCGCCCTGAGTTTCGAGCCAGTCGCGAGACCGGTACTCCGGCAAATTTGAACTCTGGTTACCCAGGTTTGGCTTCATGGTTGACAAACCCTTGGATGTTCACCCAGGTTCTTGACACCAGGTTTACACCCATTGTGAAAGCCAATCATTGTATGTGATTTGAATGGGGACATTGACCCCACGGCATCAGCGGGCATGTGCATCGAATCGTCAAGGCTTTGCGGCGTTCATAATGCTTTCCCATGAACACCCCCGCCAATCTACCCACTACGGCCTGTTACTTAAATGGCCAATTCCTACCCTTGAATGAGGCACGGGTGAGCGTGTTGGACCGAGGCTTCATATTTGGCGACGGCATTTATGAGGTGGTTCCGGTTTATGGCGGCACCCCATTTCGCTGGGAGCACCACCATGCGCGCATGGCCCGCTCGCTCAAAGAAATTCGCATTCCCCACTTTGACGATGCGGCAACCTGGGCCAAACGGATTGCCCAATTGATTGACCTGCATGCCAAGCACCTGGGGCAAAAAACCAGCGATCTGCAGCAACTGATTTACATCCAGATCACGCGCGGTGTGGCCCCACGCGACCACGTGATCAACCCTGAACTGGAGCCGACCGTGTTCGCCATGATCAACACGATGAAGCCACCCACGACTCAGCAGCGCGAACAAGGCGTGGCTTGCGTCAGCGCTCAGGATTTCCGCTGGGAAAAAGGGCACATCAAGTCCATCAGCCTGTTGGCGGCCGTGCTCGCTCGCGACATGAGTGTCCAGGCCAATGCCACCGAGACCATCATGTTTCGCAATGGTCACCTCACTGAGGCTTCAGCCAGCAACGTGTGGGTGATCAAAAACGGCAAAGTGATGGCTGCCCCAAAAGACAACTTGGTGCTCGAAGGCATCCGATACGGCTTACTTGAAGAACTTTGCGCCCAAGAAGGGCTGTGCTATGAGCTTCGCCCCATCACTCGCAGCGAAGTGATGGACGCTGACGAGTTGCTGCTCACCTCGGCCACCAAAGAAGTGCTGGCCATCACCACTTTGGACGGCCAACCCGTGGGTCATGGCGCGCAGGCGGGCAAACCAGGCCCGATCTACGAACGCCTGAATCGGGCCTATCAACACGCCAAGGCTCGTTCGGCCCAGGCACGGTGAAGAACTTCGCATGAATCGCCCCATTCCACCAGAAGAATCGCTGATCGAATATCCCTGCGTATTCCCCATCAAGGTCATGGGCTTGAAGGCTCAAGGCTTTGTCGAGGCCATGACGCACATCGCCCAACAATTCGATCCTGATTTCGATCCGCAAACCCTTGAATTGCGCGACAGCAGCAAAGGGCGTTATCAGGGCATCACGCTGATGATCAATGCCACCAGCCGTGAGCAACTCGACGAGCTTTATCGAACGCTCACCACCCACCCCATGGTGAAAGTGGTGCTCTGAGTCATGGCTTTGACGTCCACTTGGCTGGGTCGCGTGGACTGCGCTCAAACCATCGCGCGCATGCAGTCCTTCACCGCCGAACGCGATGGCCGCACCCCCGATGCACTTTGGCTTTGCGAACATGAGCCCGTCTTCACCCTGGGCCTTGCCGCCAAACCCGAGCACCTCTTGGCCGCTGGCGACATTCCGGTATTGCCCACCAATCGGGGTGGACAGGTCACCTACCATGGGCCTGGCCAAGTCGTGGCCTATCCCCTCATTGATCTTCAGCGCGCTGGCTTTTACGTCAAGACCTACATCCACAAACTCGAAGAGGCCTTGATCCGCACGCTGTGGCACTTCGGCGTGGTGGGTCATCGGGTTGCCGGCGCGCCAGGCATTTACGTGCGATTGGACGACCCCTTCAGTCACGCCATGCTGCCCCAACGTCCGCAACACCGTGCGCCGGGCAGCCCTGCACCAGAACCGGATTTCACAGGCGTGGGCAAGATCGCGGCAGTGGGGGTGAAGGTTTCTCGGCACTGCACCTACCATGGGCTGGCGCTGAATGTGGACATGGACTTATCTCCCTACTTGCGCATCAACCCTTGCGGCTACGCAGGCTTGCCTACTGTCGATCTTTCTACAATGGGCATACAAACCGTTGTGAGCGATGTGGCCCAGCTGCTCAGCCATGAACTCAGCGTTCAACTGGCACCCGCCGCCCCGCCGCCGCATCCCAAGCCGACACAGGACGCCTCATGAGCCATTCGGACACCCCTTACGACCCGACCGTCAAGCAAAAAGCTGCGGCCAAGCTCTCGCGCATCCCCATCAAAGTGGACACCCAAGCGCCGGTGCTCAAAAAGCCAGACTGGATTCGGGTCAAAGCGGGTTCGCCCAACTCTCGCTTTTATGAAATCAAAGGCATCTTGCGCGAAAACAAACTGGTCACAGTGTGTGAAGAAGCCTCTTGCCCCAACATCGGTGAATGCTTTGGCAAAGGCACGGCGACCTTCATGATCATGGGCGACAAGTGCACACGCCGCTGCCCGTTTTGCGACGTGGGCCATGGCAGGCCCGATCCACTCGACGTCAACGAACCCGACAACCTGGCCAACACGATCGCCCGTCTGAAACTCAAATACGTGGTGATCACCAGCGTGGATCGCGATGACTTGCGCGATGGCGGTGCCGGACACTTTGTCGAGTGCATCCGCAAGACCCGTGAGCGTTCTCCCCAAACGCAAATCGAGGTGCTGGTGCCCGATTTCAGGGGCCGTGATGACCGGGCCCTGGAAATCTTGAAAGCAGCCCCGCCCGATGTGATGAACCACAACCTGGAAACCGTGCCGCGCCTTTACGCGCAGGCGCGCCCAGGCAGCGATTACGCATTCAGCCTGAACCTGTTGAAAAAATTCAAAGCCTTGTTCCCGAACATTCCCACCAAAAGTGGGCTGATGGTGGGCTTGGGTGAAACCGACGAAGAAATCTTGCAGGTGATGGCCGACATGCGCGAGCACCACATCGACATGCTCACCATTGGTCAATACCTCGCGCCCACCAACAGCCACTTGCCGGTGCGGCGCTATGTCCACCCCGACACCTTCAAAATGTTTGAAGAAAAAGCCCGTGAGATGGGCTTCACTCACGCGGCTGTGGGTGCGCTGGTGCGATCAAGCTACCACGCTGACCAGCAGGCTCATGCCGCAGGCGTCGCGGGCTGATCAAGCCCGCCACTGCGCAAGCAACTCGCTCCAGCGCGACCTCACCAAAGCCAAATTTTTGGCCTTCACGTGGCCAAAGCCTTTGATCTCTTCAGGCAAGTTGGCCAGTTGCAAGGCCAAGTCCTTTCGGGCTTCCAGATCGCCCTTGAGCAGCTCTTCAATCAGGTTGCGGTATTCACCAATGAGGGCGCGCTCTGTGCGGCGCTCTTCGGTGTACCCAAACGGGTCAAGTGCTGAGCCACGCAAAGCTTTGAAATGCGGCAGCATCCGCAAAGACCAACGCATGAAGCCGCCAAATTTTTGCTTGGTCAGCTCGCCACGCTCGTTGCGCTTGGCCCAAAGCGGTGGCGCCAAATGGTGATGGATCTTGAAGTCCCCTTCAAAGCGATCCGCCACTTTTTGAAGCACGTCGGTCTGGGTGTGCAAGCGTGCCACTTCGTACTCGTCTTTGTAAGCCATGAGCTTAAAGAGGTTGCGTGCCACCACACGGGCCAAGGTTTGCGACCGTTGGCCCACTTTTTCAATCAGCTCTCGATAGCTGTTGGCATAGGCCGCATCCTGGTACTGGGTCAGGAATTCGGCACGTTTGTCGACCATGCTCTGCAAAGACTCTGGCGCGGTCACGCTGATTCTTTGTTGAGGGCGCAGCAACTCAGCCACTTTGTCGGGCGCATGGGCGGCCCAGCGCCCCCAATCAAAAGCGTGTTGATTGGCCTGCACCTGCACGCCATTGAGTTCCATGGCCTTGAAGATGGATTCACGACGCAAGGGCAACCAGCCCTTTTGCCACGCATAGCCCATGACCATGGGGTTGACGTAAATGCTGTCCCCCATCAAGGAGGTGGCCATGGCATTGGCTTGCAGCGTTCCCAAACCTTGACCCTGCAAGGCCTCGCCAATCGCAGCCACACAGCGTTCGCTGGGGTTTTCCCATTGCTTGCTGTTTTGAATGAACGATGCCGTGGGCGTGCTGTTGGCATTCAAGGCAACACGGGTGCGGCCAGCCCCCAAGCGCAGCAGTGTTTCTTTGCCCGCAGCAACGATGGGGTCGCAACCCAAGATGAGATCTGCCGCAGCCAAGGCCACTCGGGTCGTGCGGATGTCGTCGAATCGGGGCGCAATCAAGACATGGCTCCAAGTGGCGCCGCCTTTTTGGGCCAAACCTGCCGCATCTTGCGTGACGATGCCCAAGCCCTCGATGTGGGCAGCCATCCCCAACAACTGGCCAATGGTGATGACGCCGGTCCCGCCAACGCCGGCGACCACGATGCCGTAGCCCCCGCGCTGTGAGGACTCAAGCAGGGACGGCAATGTGGGTTCGGGCAATGTGCCCAATGCGGCGGGCGTGGGCTGGGCTTGCCGTTGGGATTTTTTAAGCTGTCCGCCTTCAACGGTGATGAAGCTCGGACAAAAGCCCTTGAGGCAGCTGAGGTCCTTGTTGCAGGTGCTTTGATTGATGGTGCGCTTGCGACCGAATTCGGTTTCCAGCGGCTCCACACTGATGCAGTTGCTTTGCGAGGAGCAATCGCCACAGCCTTCGCACACCAATTCGTTGATGAAGACCCGAACGGCAGGGTCCACCATCTTGCCGCGCTTGCGACGACGGCGCTTTTCGGTGGCGCAGGTTTGGTCGTAGATCAACACCGTGCACCCAGCGATGTCGCGCAGTTCGCGCTGGATGCGGTCGAGTTCATCGCGATGGTGGATGGGAATGCCAGCAGGCAGCCCCACCACGCCTTGGTATTTTTCAGGCTGATCGGTCACGATCACCACGCGTCGCACACCTTCGGCCGTGACGCTGTTGGCGATCTGGATGACGCTGTGGCCTTCCGGCCGCTCACCCAGAGGCTGGCCGCCCGTCATGGCCACCGCGTCGTTGTACAAAATCTTGTAAGTGATGTTGACCCCAGCGGCCACGCTTTGACGGATCGCCAACAAGCCGCTGTGGAAATAGGTGCCGTCCCCAAGGTTGGCAAACACGTGTTTGGTGTTTGAAAAATGCTGTTGACCCACCCAAGGCACGCCCTCTCCCCCCATTTGGGTAAAGCCCACCGTGCTGCGGTTCATCCACACACTCATGAAATGGCAACCAATGCCCGCCATGGCGCGTGAACCTTCGGGCACGCGCGTGCTGGTGTTGTGCGGACATCCCGAGCAGAACCAGGGTTGGCGCTCCGCCTTGACCTCGATCACCTCTAATGCGCGCTGCTTGGCTTGAATGTGCGCCACACGTGCATCGAGCAGGGCTTGGGTGTCGGCGTCCACACCCAGCTTGCTGAGTCGTTTGGCGATGGCCTGAGCAACGATGGCAGGCGAAAGGTCTGCAGCAGCGCGAAGCAGGCTGCGGCCACTGGGATTGACGCCCGCATACTCGCCACCCGAGCGGTCACCTTCGGGCTCGTCAAATTTACCCAGGATGTTGGGCCGCACATCGTCACGCCAGTTGTAGAGCTCTTCTTTCAGTTGGTATTCGATGAGCTGACGCTTTTCTTCGACGACCAAAATTTCTTGCAGGCCCGTGGCGAATTCGCGCGCAGTCTGAGCCTCAAGAGGCCACACCACCGACACCTTGTGCAAGCGAATGCCCAGCTGTCGGCAACGTTCATCGTCAAGGCCCAGATCCAGCAAAGCCTGTCGCGTGTCGTTGAAGGCTTTGCCACTGGCGATGAGACCAAAGCGGTCTTTGGCGCCTTGGATCACATTGTGATTGAGCCGGTTGGCGCGGATGTAGGCCAGCGCTGCATACCACTTGTGGTTGAAAAGCCTTGCCTCCTGGGTCAAGGCGTCGTCGGGCCAGCGAATGTGAATTCCACCTTCAGGCATGGGGAAGTCGGGCAAAACCACCTGAACTCGGCCAGCGCTCACGTCCACCGAAGCGCTGGATTCAACGATTTCCTGGATGGTCTTCATGCCCGCCCATACGCCAGAAAAACGGCTCATGGCAAAGGCATGAACACCGAGGTCCAGAATGTCTTGCACCGAGGCGGGGAAGAACACCGGCAAACCACATGCTTTGAAGATGTGGTCGCTTTGGTGGGCCGCCGTGGAGCTTTTGGCCACGTGGTCATCACCCGCGACGGCCAGCACGCCACCCCAAGGGGTTGTGCCAGCCATGTTGGCGTGTTTGAACACATCGGCGCAGCGGTCCACGCCAGGCCCTTTGCCATACCAAATGCCAAAGACGCCATCGAAGCGGTTGTCGCCCTGCGGTGCAAAGCCCAGTTGTTGGGTGCCCCAAAGCGCAGTCGCCGCGAGTTCTTCATTGACCCCAGGCTGAAAAACAATGTCTTGCTTGGCGAGGTGTTCGCGTGCCGACCAAAGGGCTTGGTCGTAGTTGCCAAGTGGAGAGCCTCGGTAGCCACTGATGAAGGCGGCGGTGCGTTTGCCTTGCATGGCATCGCGTTGCCTGACCAGCATGGGCAAGCGAACCAAAGCCTGAACCCCGCTCATGAAGGCTGCGCCATCGGGCAAGGTGTACTTGTCGTCCAGGGTGACCGATTCAAGGGCCTTGCGGATGGCTTCAGGCAAAGGTGCGTTCATGGGGTCTCCCAAACAATCTGTTGTGGGGCTAGTCTAGGTTCAAGCGCAAGAAATTGCTTTGCTTTTAATGACAGTGTTTGCCCCCATTTTTGAAATATCTGTTCAATAATTGCCCCGTATGGAACAACTTGACCATTTCGACTGGCAAATTCTGAAAGAACTGCAACATGATGCGCGACTGCCTAATACGGAGTTGGCGCAACGCGTGGGCTTGTCCGCACCCGCATGCTGGCGTCGCGTGAGGGCGCTGGAAGAAGGCGGCTACATCCTGGGCTATCGGGCCGAGATCAATCGCCAAAAAGTGGGTTTGGATGTGCTGGCATTTGTGCGGCTGGATGCAGAACGCAATCGAGGTGACATCACGCGCGAATTGGAAGAGGCGATTCGAAAAATCCCCGAAGTGGTGTCTTGTCACTACATCAGCGGAACAGGCACGTTTGAGTTGCAGGTGGTGTGTCGCGACCTCAACAGCTTCAGCGAATTTGCCCGAACCGTCTTGCTCAACTTGCCCAATGTGAAAGACCTGCAAACCAGCTTTTCTTTGGGTGAGGTGAAGGCCAGCGGCGCCTTGCCGCTGCCGGGCTAAGTTTCAGCGCGGCCTGAGCACCCACAGCCACAAGGGCTGCTTGATGCGCCCTGCCATTTGACCGGCTGCAACGCCAGTGCCTAAAAACAAATCGGCCCGAACCGCACCGACGATGGCCGAGCCGGTGTCTTGAGCCACCACCAAATGAGAGAGTTGCAGCTCAGGGCTTTTCGTGTGCAACCAAAGCAATGAGCCATATGACACCGATCGGGGATCGACGGCGATGGAATGCAAGGCCGTGAGCGCAACGCCCTGCGCGCCAGGCGGACCCAACTCGGGCTCTTGAATCGGGGATTCGTTGAAGAACACATACCTGGGGTTGGTCCAAAACACAGATTGAGCCCGAGATGGGTTGCGGGCCAACCAGGCCTGAATGCCTGGCCAAGACGCATCGGTGATCTCGCGGGCATCAAGCAAAGCACGGCCCACGCTGCGATAAGGCTGGTTGTTGGAAGCCGCATACCTCACGCCCACCACCGTGCTGCTTGCGTCATCGTTCTTGAACCGCAAGCGGCCCGATCCTTGGATGTGAAGCACCAAGGCATCGACAGGATCAGCCAGCCACGCGAGGGGCTTGAGCGCATTTCTCACCTCGGCGCGGGTTTCGATTTCCTCGCGGGTGAACCATGGCAAATTGCGGCGCGACCCAGCAAGCAACTCTGCTGGAGGTAAATACAAGGGCACCTCAAAGCCGGGTTTAGCGACACGGGAAGCCTCAAAGACCGGTTCGTAATACGCGGTGAGCAAGCCCTCTGCCGCACCCGACTCAGCTTGCAATCTCAAGGGCTGCAATCGCTGCTCCATCCATTCGCGGCGCACCGCCTCATCGGCGATGGCCAAACGCCGCACATCGGGACAAATCTCGCGCACAGCCTCTGTGGGCCGCTCGCAATTGCGCAGCAAAACTGGCCAGACGGCATCCAGATTGGATTGCTTCCAGCCCGGCAATTGATCCCACTCCACGGGCACAGCCACGCTGATGCCAGGCTCGACACTGGCAGGCGCACGTGGCCTTGGCGTCGCCGACTGGGCGGGCAAAGGAAGCGATTCAGTCCTGGCCGCAGGCATGGGTTGGCCAGTTGCCGGGGATGAGGATGGGGGCATCGAATAAGGCCGACTCGCACATCCGGCCAAGCTTCCTAGAATCAGCAGCGATGCCAACACACCAACATAAGCGCGTTTACTCATGTGGCTGATTTTGCTTGAAGCTTTGGGCGCAGGCCTGATCTTGATTGCCTTGGTCTGGTGGACCATGTTTTCGGGTCGCAAAGACCTGGACGATGAAGAGGACGAGGACACCCAACCACCTACCCGCTGAGTTCAGAGTCGGCGGTTATTCAGCGCAGGCAACTGGGTACGGACCTTGTCCAGATCGGACCAAGACACCTCGGCCATCACCACACCTTCACCTTGTGGCAGTTCGCCCAACACCTTGCCCCAGGCATCGATCACCATGGTATGACCCCATGTGTGGCGACCATTGGCATGATGACCACCTTGGGCCGAGGCCACCACCACGCACTGGTTCTCAATTGCCCTGGCCCTGAGCAAGACTTCCCAATGCGCCTGACCTGTCGTGTGCGTGAAGGCACTGGGCACCACGATGAGGTCGACGCCTTGATCGGCATAGACACGGTAAAGCTCAGGAAAACGAAGGTCGTAACAGACGCTCAGTCCCATGCGCCAGTTTCGCCCTGAACGGTCCACGCCATCGACCACCACAGCTTGTTGACCATGGCGCAACACACGCGACTCATTGAATTGCTCATCGCCGTTGTTGAACTCGAACAAATGAATCTTGTCGTAACGCGCCACACATTCGCCCTGCGGGTTCCAAACAGCCAGCGTGTTGTGCGCTTGGTCATCGCAGTGCGCGATGGCCATCGGCATGGTGCCCCCAACCAACCACAGCTTGCACTCGCGTGCCACGGCGCTCAGGGCCTCTTGCAAAGGGCCGTGCCCCCAAAATTCGCGGATGGCCAGCTTGTCGGTGTCTTTGAGGCCCAGCAGGGCAAAGTGCTCAGGCAAACACACCAACTCGGCGCCTTGGTCAGCGGCTTGCCGGATCAGCCTCAGGGCATCGCGCAAATTGGCTTCGGGGTCCACACCGGAGACCATTTGCACAGCGGCCAGCTTCATGGGTTGCGGTCCTTTGAACTTGAAATCACTTTGCCCGTTTCTGCATCCACAGTGTCCACCACGGGATCGCTCCAACTGCCGTAGATGTGCAGGTGGTCCGTCGTGGCCTTGATCAGCGGTTGCCTCAGCACATACTGCGCCACGAATGAGGTGAGACCCACCACTGGGTTGATGGCCGAATAAAAGAGCGAGGCGGTGCCCGCATTGAGCTCTGGAACCACCAAGACTTTGAGATCGTGGGTTTCGTCGTTGACATTGGCCCAGCCCTCCATGAACACGCCTGCAGACACGCCATTCATCTGCAAGTTGTTGGTCCTGGCCACGCCTTTTTCCATGACGATGTCACCACGGAAGAAGTCAAAAGCAAAGCCCTGACTGAACACGTCTCTGAAGTCCAGGGCCAGTCGCCTGGGCAGGGATTGCAAACTGAGAATGCCCACCAAACGCCCAACGCCAGGCTCGCTTTTGAGGAACTGCCCTTTTTCAATGTTCATGTTGAATTGGCCGCTCATGGTTTGGACACTGGGGCTGATGGGCGAAGACTGCCAACCCAAATTGCCCATCAGCTTGCCCTGACCCGCGCGAACCGCACCGGGTATGCCCAAACGGCTCAAAAAGGCACCGCCGTCTTGCACCTCCAAGGCGAAGTCCAAGCGCGTTTGTTGAGTGAGTCGCGCTGGGTTCCAATCGCCTTTGGCCTTGAACTTGGCCTCGGGCAAAGTCAGGTCAAAGCGCTGCAGTTGCCAATCGCGGCCACCTTGCGCCAAATTGCGGTTGACGGCCTCGATGTCGACTCGCCCCCAAGGCTTGCCCCTGAGCGTGAGGGACTGCACCGTGACTTTGAGCGAGGGCATTTGACGGCGACTGTCGGTGGCCAGCGCGTTCTCCATGCGGGTCGCCACTGAGGGCGGAATGACCAATCGCTGGAAGTTGAAGGCCAATTCAGAGGGCTGATCCCCTTTGGGTGGAAGGTATTGACCTTGACCTTGAAAGTCTGCCCCCTTGAGGTCCATCTCCCACGATTGACCCTTGCGCTGAGCCCGCGCCTGAACCGACTGCCAAGTGCGTCCTGCCGCCATGAGTCGCTCAGCCTGGAAGTTCACCTGACTTGGCAACCAAGCAGAAAGTGGATCTGCGGTCGCAGGGCGTTGCACGCCCCGCACTGTGGAAGATGAGGTCGGCACGACATCCGCTTCCAGCTTTTCCAGAGCGTCCTGCCAAGCATCCCAATCCAGATCGACAAAGCCCATCTGCCAAGCCACCGTTCGGCCACTGACGGGTAAAGATTGCTGAGTGACATCCGGCCCCAACATCAAAACGCCGTTGATGGGTTCAAAAGGCCCATCTGAAAGATGGCGAACTTGGTATTGGGCTTTGAGCACCTGC
>JACCDO010728533.1_pt1 | contig 17229 bp, 14 predicted proteins | sample 7446101 | NCBI WGS metagenome assembly JACCDO01 (sample SAMN15323440, study PRJNA562643) | freshwater metagenome | isolation source: river surface water | place: USA:Blue River Watershed | collected 2017-08-16 | reverse complement strand
GCGCGAAATGGATGGTCCATTGCTTTGTAATGAAAGTAAGGCATGTGCTGCATTTTTCTTAACATGTTTTGTTCTGCTCGCACTGTATTTTTCTTGATCTTTTATTGTGTATTTTCTTTTCGGAGTTGAACTTGTTGTTTGTTTAACCATTCTATATATATTGCAAATGTTTTTCTAAATACAATATATAAAATGGACACAGATAAAGTTAGTGATTATTTAAAAGATCAATCAAACCAAGAAATTATGCCTTATGCAGATTCTTTAATACTTTCTCGCAAAGAACAAGAACAAGAATATAAAGAACTAATGGAAATACTAAATAATGAATCACCGATAGATCACAGACCACCGGTTGCATTTAGTGACACAAAAAGAAAACAATACCAAAGATATCAAGCAAACGAAAATGACATAAACCAAGCATACGATGAATATATGATGGCAGTAAATGCAACAAAAAAAAGAGAAAAAGAAGAATAAAACGCAAGAAAAAAAAGAAAAACAGGCGGCAGATCTAAAAATAGACGTCACAAAAAGAAAACCCAGAAAAAGAACAAATGAAAACAATTTATAAACTTTATGACAAATAAATTAAACTAAATCAAACAATGACAACAAAACAATTAACGGATATTTTTTACAAAGGAACCTATGAATTTGACCTTTGTACATTGGAAAAATATATGTTGACGCATACATTTTTTACGCCTACAAGTGATTATAACACAAAACATATAGAGGAAAATACGTTAGAACCTACGCCAACACAAGAACCAGTGCTAACGCTAACGCCAGAACCAGTGGCAATGCCTGTGCCAACGCCAGAACCAAAGAAACACCCCATAAAAACCCGATTTAGGTCATATTTGAAAGATTCCCTGTTTTGGTGTATGTATGTGCATAGTCACGGACACACCGCATTTGAAACACACAAGGCAATTGGCACCAACATGTTGAATTTGATGATGAATGAGAAACGCCTTATATCCGAATTTTTCAACAAAGACGAAAACAAGACGGCACTCAAATTGTCCAATCACAAGATTACCAATGTGAAAATCAACGAAATCAAATGTGATCTGATGACCAAACCCATGTTGTCGTCGATAGAGGCATTAATTCCCTGTTGTGTTTATTGGAAATGCCCTATTTATGTAGATCTAGGAAACAAGACGTTTCTCTATTTTGTGCCAAATACCTATGTTTCGGACGATGATGAGGGTCTTGGGGATCCCAATGCGGTTCTCCTCTACATGGTTGATGGACGATTTGAATTGGAAATGGACGCAGAAAAGAAGACGCATAGGATAAAGGAAATGTGTGAAAACTGCTACAAGATTCCGCATTATGAAAAACCATTAATGGGTATAGGAACTTATAAAACAGATGAATTGCAATACCTGTATGACATGATTATTAGCGCGAGCGATATAAAAGAATGTGCAATAACAAAAATGAAAAAACAGGAAATGTATGATGCAATTTTACAGAAGTGCGTTTTGCCCAAAACCATGTTTTAGGAAATTTTATTTATTTTTATAATATATAAAAATGTCAGATTTAACAATTGACAATCTTGAAAAAGGCGAAAAAACACTCGGATTGTCGCAAGGCAGCGACAAAGGCAAGGGAGGACTTGAACGATTTTACGAAAAAAATAAGAACAAGATCTTTAAACTAACAGAAGATGAAGAAATTGATTGTAATAAGTATAATTATTATTATGAAACATGTCAACCTTTTAAGTTTGGAGGATGGTGTTTTGCGGAGAAAATTGATTCTATATTCGGATGCAATAGTGAAGTAAAAAGATACAACCGAAAATATCTTTATAAAGTAGAAAGAAAAAATAGACCTACAGGGGAAAAGTTAAAGAGTGGGTTTACAAGTTTATTCAAAAAATCTGCCGACGCCACACCCGCCCCTGCTGACAACGCTGCTCCTACCCCTGTTACCAACACTGATGCCAATGCCGCTCCTGCTGACAACGCTGCCCCTGTTACCAACACTGATGCCAATGCCCCCCCAGCGAAAAAGGTGCTGCACCTGCTGCGCCTACCGCCGGTGGACGCAGATCCCGCAACCAACGCAAGTCAAAAAACCAGCGAAAGTCAAGAAAGCAGCGCAAGTCCCGCAGATCCAGACGTTAAATTATTATACATAATAATATATGTGTTATAATTCATAAATATTTTTTGTGTTTACACTAAGAATTTCATAAATAACTTGCCTAGGGAATTGTGCCCAAAACCATGTTTTAATTATTAAATCCACTTAAAATAATATATTTATTACTTATTATGGAAACTGCATTATATGAAATAATGAAAATAGGCGACAAGTGCGTTGTTAATGACAGATCACACACATTAATTGATGTCAAAAATATATTGTGTAATGCAAATGTTCATCACAGATTAAGACACAAGATATTCACACTGGAAAATGATGAAGACAAAACCATAGTTAAAGAATATTTTCGCGTTGGATATAGAGGCAAAACCATGTTTTTATACAAATAATTTAGTTCGATGCCAGATACTTAACCTAGGTTTCCTTTAAAGGCACTCCAAACTAAGGGAAGGTTCCAAAGGACATAAGTGGCGCCTTTGGCGCCACCGCCCGTATCTGGCAATGCCAGATGCTTAACCGTAGGTTTCCTTTAAAAGCACTCCAAACCAAGGGAAGGTTCCAAAGGAAACCGTAGGTTTCCTTTGAAGGGAGGTGTCCAAGAGGAACCGTAGGTTCCTTTTGAAAATTGACACGGAAAAACAAACTTTCACAAATGAATTAAATATAGTATATTTAATTTATATAAGGAAACAACTTACAAAATGAACCGAAACGCTGCAAAAAATTCGTCTGAAGAATCATCAAAAGATGCGCCTTCTGCTGCCGAGTTGAAAAAACAAATGGATACTATGCTAGAGCATTATTTAGCAAGTAATCCTTTAATAAAAACCAACTCGCAAATAAATGAATTGGAGGTCCGTTTCGGCACAAATCCCAAAAAAGGCAAATTCATTTCCAAAGTAGAATACGACAATGTCATCGTGAAATTGCTATCTTGCGGATTCAAATGCGACAATATGGAAGGTACCACCATGCTCCGTATCATCCCCGAATATGTAGACAAAATAACCGGTGTCATAAAAATGTCCAATATTCGCGCCGAAATAATGGGCGCCGAATTGGTCCAACAATACTGTAGGACAAATAACATCAAAAAACTTGCCGAAATGCCGGTCAACAATGATTACAAGATGAAATTCACCAGAAAAACCAGCGCCCTAAGTCCAGAAAACAAACCCATCAAAAAAATCTCATTCGACGATTTCAATTTCAACATTTCCTACAATGTGGAGCAGGATTTCCCCGTGGACTCCAAGAATGTTGCCGATATGGTGCGAAATTGGACGGAGAACCGCAAGACATTTCGTCTTATAAATCGCGTCCGTTTTTACAAGGAAGATACGCCTATTGTGGTCGATCTCAGCATAGTGCGAAACTCGCGCATGTCCGGCAGCGTCATGGTTCCCACACACAGCATGGAGGAATCCGGCATCTTTAAGAACCCCGAGCACTGCGAAATCGAATTGGAGGTGGATAATACCAAAGTCGGCGTCGGAACACAATATACCAAAGAAACCGTGAAGGCGTTGTCCGACGAATTGCGCCGCGTCATTCGCGTCGTTCTAAGCGGATTGCAGGAAACCAATTATCCTGTTTCATACAAGGAACAAGAAACCATTCTGCAAATGTACATGAGACTGGTTCACGGCGAAACCTATGAACCTCGCCGAGTCACGACGCGCGATTTCATAGGACCGTCGTCGTGCACTTTGCAACTGAAAAACGTGATGGAATCTGACGCCAATTCGCTGGCGCCCAATATTCGCAACAATTACTGTGTGACAGACAAAGCAGACGGCGAGCGCAAAATGCTCTACATCAATGGGATAAATGGCAAGATGTATTTGATCAATTCAAACATGTTTGTGCAATTTACGGGATGTGTGGCGAAGGACCAGACAACGTGGGATACGCTGATTGACGGCGAGCACATCAAATACAACAACAAGAAAGAGTATATCAACACATATGCGGCATTTGATGTGTATTTTATTGCGGGCAAATCGACGCGAGAATTGGATTTTGCGCCGCACGATGAAGTCGTAGAAAAACAAGGAAAAGAACCTCATTTCCGACTGCCTCTATTGCATCAAGTGGTGAAGTCGTTTAAAATGGCATCCGTGCTTGAACACACGGGTGCAGTGCTCGATTTCAAAGTCAATGTTAAGAAATTCTATCCGGCAACAAATGGCAAAACCATATTTGACGCGTGTCATACAGTGCTAATGGATGTCAAAGACCATGTGTATCCGTATGAAACGGACGGTCTCATTTTCACGCCCCTCAATACTGGCGTGGGCGGAACGCGCACCGGTCAAACAAGTGAATTAAGGAAATCGACTTGGTCTCTATCGTTCAAGTGGAAACCGCCGCAATACAACACGATCGATTTCTTGGTCACTTATAAGAAAGACAAGACCGGCAAAGACGAAATCCGCACCGAGTTCGAGGGCGGCATAAATACTAGCGAAAGATATGACAACCACTACAGAGTGTTGGAACTGCGCTGCGGATTTGACCAGAAGATACACGGATACATTAACCCGTTTCAGGATTTAATAGAAGACAAGATTCCCGGACCCAAAGAAATAGACAACGAGGAAATCTACAAACCGATGCCGTTTCAACCGACAAATCCGCACGACGCCCACGCGTACATTGCCAACATTCGCTTAATAAAAGACAACGAGCAACTGCATATGATAACAGAAGAAGGCGAGCGATTCGAAGAAAACATGATCGTGGAGTTCAGTTATTACCCAGACAGGGAGCGAGGATGGCGATGGTCGCCATTGCGCGTGCGCCACGACAAAACATACAGTCTGCGCGCGGGCAACAAAGAATACGGCAATGCATACCATGTTGCAAACGACAATTGGAAATCGATCCACCATCCCGTCACAGAGGATATGATTATTTCAGGCGCGGGCATACCCAATGCCGACACCAACGACGACGTGTATTACAACAAATCGAAGGATGATCGCATTTCATACACGCGATCGTTGCGTAATTTCCACAATCTCTATGTGAAACGCAAACTCATTGAGGGCGTGAGCGAGCGCGGCGACATACTCATCGATTATGCTGTAGGAAAAGCAGGCGACATGTCGAAGTGGAAATCGGCAGGCGTGAAATTTGTATTTGGCGTCGATGTGTCGAAAGACAACATATACAATCAAGTCGACGGCGCTTGTGCGCGTTATTTGAATGAACGCCGCGTCAATGCTCACATGTTTGACGCCATTTTCTTGCCCGGAAATAGTAGCGCCAATTTGCGCAACGGCGATGCATTCTTCACGGACAAGGAGAAATCGATTGCCGACGCGATATTTGGCAAAGGTGGTCGCGACGCCACCAAACATGCTGCCGCGGTTTATCGACACTACAGCATTGGCGAGAAGGGATTCAACGTGAGTTCGTGCCAATTTGCGCTGCATTATTTCTTTGAGTCGGGGGCAACCCTAAATAATTTCCTGCGCAATCTGTCTGAAAACACGAAACCGGGTGGTTATTTCATTGCCACTTGTTATGACGGTCAAACAGTGTTTAATTTGTTGCGAAACAAGAAGAAGGACGAGGGAATTGCGATTTATGCAAATGAAGGCAAAAACAAGATATTTGAAATACAGAAGATGTATTCGGAGACTGGATTTGCCGATGACGAGACCAGCATTGGATATCCGATCAACGTGTTTCAGGAATCGATTAATAATTATGCGATAGAGTATTTGGTGAATTATGAGTTTTTCCGGCGGTCGATGGAGAATTATGGATTTCACGTGGTGACCGACGAAGAGGCGCGATCTCATGGGTTTATTAGAGGTTCGGGGATGTTTGATGAGTTATACAGATCGATGAAAAACGATGTAAACAAGAATTCTGCAATGCGCGAAATGTATGAAAGCGCGATGCAAATGACCGATGAAGAAAAACGCATATCGTTTTTGAATCGATATTTCATCTTTAAGAAAGCGCACAATGTGAATGCCGAGAAAGTGGCAAAAATAGTTGAAATTGCGGAAGAGGTGGAAACAAAGGCAATCGAGAAGGAAATTGCACCTGTTAAGGAACCAGTAAAAGAAAAGAAACCTCGCGCCAAGAAAATTAAGAGTGCCGAAAAAGTCAAGTTGTCGGACTTTGTGCCATTAGAGGAACCTGAAGAGAATCAAGAGGATAAACCAGAGGATAAACCAGAGGATAAACCTGCAGAAGAAAAAGTGAAAGTTGCTCGATGCAAAGACGGAACTAAAAAATACAAACCTTTGGGCGATGGTTGCTACACAGATGAAGAAATTGCAGCACACAAATTAAATAAAACTAAGAAGGTGACTGATAAGAAATAAAATGTATGTAAAATCCATATAAAACGTTTTTTATTGAAATTCATATAGAATGCAGACACGAAGTAAGAAGAATAATACAGTTGTATCAGTAAATCCTGTGAGAAACATAGTTACACGAAGTCAAACAAGTGGTATTAGAATGACCATTGTGGATGATGATGAGTTTGATTATTTAAATAATAAGAATGATGAGGATTATGACGATGACGCTGAGGACTGCGATGACGATGACGATGATAAATTCAATAATATTCACAAAATGAAGACACGAAGTAAGACAAGTGGTAAGAGACAAATGTTCATTGATGATGGTTTTATTTATAATGATGATGCTTGCGATGCGGATTGGAAATAAATATTTTACAAGGAATAATAAGTTCTTTGTAAAAAGGAGTCAAAGGATATAAGTGGCACATATCTGGCATCGCCAGACACTTAATCTTGGTTTCTTTTAAAAGGAAGGATCTAAAGGAAACCTTGGTTTCCTTTAAAGGAAGGATCCAAGAGGAACCGTAGGTTCCTCTTATTCGTACCGCGGTTTAAGATAATCGGGCGCCTCACTCGGCGGCAGCGGTCCAGATCCCGGCAAATAATTGGTTTTCGGCGTAAAATACAGCGGTTTCGACACATAGCGATCAATGTAGTTGCCAGCATTCACCGATTGTTCCGTGACTCGCGGACCACCCCAATTGACATCCATCGGATTTTCACTCACAGTTTTGCCATAAGAGGTGGAATCGTGAATCGCGTCCAATTCTGTGTATTCACCAATGTGCAGACCCTGGGGATCAAACCCGGCATACATATTTTTATTAAAAGGTGAGTTGTCTCTATTGCCATCAATAATTTTGATGGGTTTGCCATCAATTGTGTGAACCTTCGTGGGATCAAAGTTGCTCACAAATAGTGCAGGATCAATTTGCTGAACACCGCCGGCATCCACAGGAATAGGTCCAGTCATCGAAAACGGACTGGGACGAATGCGATACACATCATTACCTTGGGCGTCATTTTCATACTGTAGGAACAACACAGGACATATGGGTCCCTTCTTCTTCTGTATCTCTAAATAATTCACATATTCATCCAAGTTGTAAAAAGGCAGCGGATTCTCGCCTTCTTTAGCAGGTAGATTGGAATTATACAACAGCAGAACTTTGCCGCGGCGCACTAACATGTCGGGGCAACTGGTCATTGGCGACACATTTTTGCGTCCGGCGAGACCTTCTATTTTGTTAGGATGATCTGTGGTTTGGAATTTGCGCGTTTCGTGGAAAGTGAGATAAAAATATAAACCTGCTAAAAATGCCACAATAGAGAAACTAAGTAATATGATCTTTCTATTCATCAGAATATACAAATATGATATATTTTATCAGCACACAATATAGATGTCAAAAAGTAAAACGCAAAAAGTGAAACCCGAATCAACACTTGTGTGTAAAATATATGCCAATTGGTGCGTGCATTGCAAGGACTTGAAACCCGTGTGGGACGAATTGAAAACCATCATGGATGCGCACAAAAATATCAAAATGATAGAGGTTGAGGAATCTGAAATGGAAAAACTTAAAGATATTTATAAAAAAGATGTTGCTGTGAAGGGATTTCCCACCATTGTGAAAATTTGCAAAAATAAAGGCGAAGAGACCATTGAATATTATGGAGGTCCGCGCACGGTGGATGCATTGCGCAAGTGGATCTTGCCGCAAACCACGGGAGGCAAGAAAAAACGCAAGCACACCCAAAGCATGCGAACCAAACGAAACACACGAACCACACGAAAATAGATGCGAAGTCAGGAATTATTATATATGTGTTTGACACAGAGATAATTTAATTATGACAATTCCATTATGAAATATGCATTCAAATGATGAAATATGCATTCAAATGAATATTTCATATTAAAACATTAGCATCCTTTAAAGGAGGGGTCCAATTAAAGGAGGGGTCCAATTAAAGGAGGGGTCCTAGGGGAACCTTGGTTCCCCTAACAGTTGAACCGAGTGTTGAAAACACTACTGCTTCCAACGGGTCTAGAAACACAAGCAAGGGGACCTCTGAGAGTCTGGACACAAGCAAGTGTCATGGAGCAGTGTCCAGGGGTAATTCCGTAAGCAACATTGGTCCATGAATCCTTTCCAACAGAGGGGAAAAGACCTGCTTTCTTGTTTCCACCAGCAGTGCTAGCATTAATTAAAGATGACATATTTCGCGCTCTTCCGTGTAATGTTGACATTTTATATATTATACCAAAACAAAAGTTTTTGCAATCAAGTTTTCAAAAGGGTTTATAGAAATGGCGATTGAATAAAATATAACACCATGTCAAATAGATCAAAAATAGGAATGCAATCTAACAAAATTTTCAATTCGGATGATGATATTCGAATTGAAAAAAACGAAAAGGGCGAAGATGTCTACATTCTGGACCCATATAATCCCCTAAATAAAGAAATACAAAAAGAAGAAGTGGAAAGAATTCTGCGCGCATATGGAATTGATGCGCCCATCACCAATTTGCGACTTTATCAACGCGCCTTTGTAAATGATTCTTACATTCGACGCCCCGACCTGGAAAATGCGTCCAAAAATATAAAAATTGTTCCTAAACCGGACAATTGTTTGCCGCTTTACACTTTATCCAATCAACGCCTGGAATTCGTGGGCGATGGTGCTCTCGAATGCATCACAAAATGGATTCTCTATCAGCGTTTTCCTAAAGAACCCGAGGGTTTTATGACAGAAAAAAAAATCGCGCTCGTCAAAAACGAGGCAATCGGCAAAATGGCGTACGAAATGGGTCTACATAAATGGGTGATACTTTCGAAGCACGCCGAGCAGAAAGAGATTCGCACAAATATGAAGAAATTGGGTTGTGTGTTTGAGGCATTTTTGGGCGCGATTTTCATGGATTTCAACAAGGTCGAAGTAAAAGACGAGGCGGGATGGTTTAACAATGCATTCTTGTGTGGTCCGGGATTCCAGTTTGCGCAAATCTTCGTAGATAATGTGTTTAATAAACATGTGGATTGGGTGAGTCTGGTTCGCACCGACGACAATTACAAGAATATTTTGCAAGTGAAAATACAGCGAGAATTCAAGGTCACGCCCGAATATATTGAAGTGTCCGAGCAAAACATGGACACTGGATATCACATGGGCGTGTATTTGTGTTTAGGACAACCAGTGTTTGGACTTGGGCATTCGGACTCGGTGCATTATAGCACATTTTCGTCTTTCCAGGATATTCACACATATATGTCGCAACATGCCAAGGCATTCATTTTTTTGGGCGAGGGCAAACACAAGTTGAAAAAGAAGGCAGAACAAATCGCATGCAGTGAGGCATTGAAACATTTATCAAACAACGATCAATAGGTTTTTGACATTGGGGCAATTTAACGCATTTGACGTCTTTTGGCATATTTTTGACGATTTCTTTTTGATGATTCATGATTTGTTGTAGTGTGTATTTGCGATTGGGAATGCGAAAAGGGGCAATAGTCCTTGAAAATGTGGAAATCATAAAATATATATAGATACAATAAAAATCTATATATATTTTCTTGCTATTTATATTATAGGTGTATGAATATTGCTGGATTAAAAAACAAACCTATTGCCAGAGGACCCAAAGAAGTGCGAGTCTTGTTTGGAAGGGAACCAGTTGAGACAGAAGCAGCAAGTCATCCTGTATTTAAGGATCCTATGCAAGCAAGGCAAGCAGAAGCAAGGCAAGCGCAAACACAAACAAAAGAATTCATTGTCGACAAGACGCGTGAAACCACGCTCGATAGAGGAGTTATCATGGAAAGATTGAAAAATATGTTAAAAGTTACAGAAGTTCCTAAGGAATTTTCAAAAGAACCAATAGAGGTTGCTAAGGAACCCATAAAGTTTCCTGTATCAAAAGAAGTACAAGATGATGATGCATTCAATACCATTGTTGAACCTGCAAAGGAATTTTCAAAAGAACCCACAAAGGAATTTTCAAAAGAACCCACAAAAGAACCCACAAAGGAACCTGTCAAAAAAATAACAATAGAGGGACCCAAAGAACCGAAAGCACCATACAAAGAAAATAAAATCATTTATGAAGGAGACATTGACAAAATCATGGTTGGAGATGAAACAATAGAGAACAGATTGCCCCCACGCAGAAAAGAAGTGTTGAAGGCATCCAGTTATTACATGAACAATCGCCGTCTTTTCCAACAGAAACTTGCGGATCTGTTTAAACCTCATAAAGCAGAACTGATGAAACCCGACGACGATGTTAGTTGCGATTTTAGAAAGGAGGGCGCCAAATTCGAACTCCTAACCCACCAAAAAATCGTCAGCGATTATTTGAATTTATACAGTCCATACAGAGGTCTATTGATTTATCACGGTTTGGGATCAGGAAAAACGTGCACCTCTATCGCCATTGCCGAAGGAATGAAATCGGATCGCCCTGTTTTCATCTTGACTCCCGCCTCTTTGAGTATGAACTACATGAGCGAATTGAAAAAATGCGGCGACCCCCTTTACAAGAAAAACCAGTTCTGGGAATTTGTCGATACCAAAAAGGAACCCAAATATGTCAAACCTTTAGCAATCATCATGTCATTGACCGAAGAATTCGTCAGATCGCAAGGCGGCGTGTGGATGGTAAATGTCAACAAAGAATCCAATTACGAAGATTTGCCAAAAGAGCAACAAGAAGAAATCGAGGACCAAATCGACGCAATGATAAAAGCAAAATACAGAAACATCAATTACAACGCCAACAATTTTATGGCAAAATTGGAGCATTATGGCGGCGGGGAAACCAACCCCTTTGACAATTCCGTTGTAATCGTGGACGAGGGGCACAATTTGGTCAGTCGCATCGTGAATAAACTGAAACGACCCCAATCAAATTCGGTGAAATTATACAAATATTTGATGGGCGCAACAAATGCCAAAGTGGTGTTTTTGTCGGGCACCCCCATCATCAACTATCCCAACGAGATTGCCATCATGTTTAATATGTTGCGCGGATACATCAAAACATGGACGTTCAATGTGAAAGTGGAAACCAGCGAAAAAATCAGTCGCGACGAAATCTTAAAATGGTTCAACAAAGATAAATTCAACCTGTATGACTACGTGGAATACAGCAGCAACAAGTTGGTTATAACACGAAACCCATATGGATTCGTAAATGTGAAAAAACGCCGCACCACAAAAGCAGGGGTCGAAGGAGAAGAAGACCCCGACGAATTCGACAAATATGGCGGCGTCACATTGGGCGAAGACGGCAAAATGAGTGACGCCGATTTCGAGAGCACCGTCAAACGCATTTTAAAGAAACATAAGGTCAATGTGCAAGGCGAACCGGTCACGGTGAATCACACAGCATTGCCTGACGACAAGGATGCTTTCCTCAACATGTTTATTGACCCCGACTCCGGAATTATGAAAAACGTGGATCTGTTTCAGCGGCGCATCATCGGTCTCACCTCTTACTTTAAGAGTGCGCAAGAGAAATTGTTGCCCCGATACAACAAAGCAACCGATTTTACTGTGATTCCGTGTGAAATGAATGATTACCAATTTGGTGTGTATGCTGCCGCGCGCAAGATAGAGCGCGACCAAGACGCGAAAAAACGCAAAAAGGGCAAACAAACTCAAACAGGTGAATTGTACAAAGAATTGTCATCATCATATCGTGTGTTTTCGCGCGCATTTTGCAATTTTGCATTTCCGGATCCGCCGGGAAGACCGATGCCTGCCAAAAAGTTTGGCGATACTCGCACAGCAAATGCCTCCGGCAAAAAACCCAACAAGGAAAATTTCTACAATGTGCTGGGACTCAAGAAGGATGCCAGTGCCGAAGAAGTCAAAAAGGCGTATCAAACAATGGCGCTCAAATATCATCCCGACAAAGAAGGCGGCGATCCTGCCAAATACAGAGAAATACAGGAGGCGTATGACTGCATATTGAACCCCGACAAATGCGACGCCGAACACGAGGAAGACTATTCCGAAGACAGCATTGACGCCTCCGAAGTAGACGACGAAACCGGCGAAGAAACCAAAGATACGACCTACATGGAAAAAATCAACCAAGCACTCAAATATGTGAAAGAACACGAGGGCGAATTTTTGGTGCGAGACCGCCTACAATTGTATAGCAACAAAATGTGCAAATTAATCGACAATGTGACCGACGACAGAAATGCCGGATTGCATTTGATATACAGTCAGTTTCGAACCATGGAGGGAATAGAGATCATAAAGATGATATTGGAGGCGAATGGTTATGCCGAGTTCAAATTGGTCAAACAGAGTGGCGATTGGATGATCAAACCCGATGTTGATGAAGAAAGCGCCGGCAAACCGCGGTTTGTCTTGTATACGGGCACGGAAACCACCGAGGAAAAGGAAATCGTGCGAAATATTTACAACAGCAACTGGTCAAATGTTCCGCCGCAAATAAAGGTCGAATTGGAGAAGATTGCCAACAATAATTATATGGGAGAAATCATAAAAATATTCATGATTACTGCCTCGGGTGCTGAAGGCATCAATTTGGAAAACACGCGATATGTTCATATTGTGGAACCTTATTGGCATCCTGTGAGAATGGAACAGGTTATTGGACGCGCGCGTCGTATTTGCAGTCATTCCAATTTGCCGGAAGAATTGCGCGATGTGCATGTGTTTCTCTATTTGTCGGTGTTGTCGAACGAGCAGCAGACAAACAAAAACAACATCGAATTGCGCACCAAGGATATTAGTCGCGAAAATGCGGCGCGTCCGGTCACTACAGATGAATATTTGTTTGAATTGTCGACCAAAAAGGACGAAATTACGCGCCAGATTTTGAAAGCAGTGAAGGAGACGGCGATGGATTGCAGTTTGCATAGGGCAAAGAAGGGCAGCAGCAGCGACGAACAATTGGTGTGTTATAACTTTGGCAAAGTGGCGTCGAATGAATTTGCGTCGTTGCCTATATTGGAAATGGATGCGAGTCAGCAAACCACGCTGAATGTGAATAAAAATGTGATTAAAGGACCCACCATGAAAATTAATGGAATCAAATATATTCGCAAAAAGGGCACAGACGAATTATATAATGCGGAGACAATGGAACTGGAGGCGATGTTGATTGAGACGGAAGATGGAAAGGTGAAGATAGAACTGTTATAAGGAAGGGGAACCCATGGTTCCCCTTGGACCCCTCCTTTTTCTTTTATGTAGAAGGACCATTATTAAAAAATACAAATGTGCATTTATATTTTTTCTGTTTGAACAGCATTTTATTTCTTTGGCGATAGAGAACAAGAGATTTTTCAATTTTTAATTATAAGATTGATAATTCTCTATCGGATTGAATTTAAAACCTAAAAATATTTTGAATTGCGTCAGCGTAGGGCAAAGGACGCTTCGCGTCCGACCGTTGCCCTTAGCGACGCTAATCGGAGCCGAGGGGTAAGTGGCACCTTCGGTGCCACGACGCTTGCACCGTAGGTGCAAGTCAGGCGCCCTCGATGGTTTCACGAAAATTCACATTCCCCATAAACGCAATTGGGCGTCGTTTCTTAATATGACTAATTGCCTCATCCGGCGTAAGATCATGATATTTCACTAAATAACACGCAACCACCGCACATGATCGTTGCATGCCTGCATGGCAGTGCACCAACACTGTTTTGCCTTCCCACAAATGCTTGTGTATTGTTTCAAGCACCTGTTTTTGTTTAATTATCAAAAGCATCTTTTGCGCATAAGACGGATCATCATACACGGGTATTCGGATAATTGATTTATGAATTATGGGAAATGGAATATCGGGAGTACAATTAACTATAAGATCATAATCTGTATGAAACACAGGCACATGGTGTTTGTCTGAAATATAGAGGTTTGTTATTATTTCGCTCATCATATATAGTTTTTCCATATATGATTTTTCATTGGTTTACATTCTGGTTCCAAACTCATAAGGGTTTTGTCCAGCAGGGGCAACATACGCCTGTGAAACAGGACTGTATTTGCGAATCTTCTTTGATCGAACGCGCTTGTTGTGAGCAAGTCTTGCGCAAGCATTCTTCAACTGTTTGGAAGTGTAATATTTGCCGCGGCGCTTCTTGCCCTTTTTACCTTTCTTCTCTGTGGCAGCAGCAGGTTCCTCCTTGCTTCCCATAATTCCAGAAAACATTCCACCCTCCTCCTTGGGTTCCTCCTTAGGTTCCTCGGCAGCAGGGGCAGCAGCATCGGCAGCAGGGGCAGCATCGGTAGCAGGGACATCGGTGGCAGGTTCCTCCTTCTTCTCATCGGTTCCAAATAAACCGCCCAATATTCCTGTATCTTCCTTCTTCTCCTCCTCTTTTTTCTCTTCATCGGCGCGGCGTCCACCCTTCATAGTTTGTCTGCGTCTTCGCTTTTGATCGCGACTTTGTCTTCGACTGTGTCTCTTATGCATATTATATATTATGCAGATAAAATTACTTCGCAAACCATATAGAAAAAAGCATCGTGAAAGATTATTCTAAAGATGCCTTCCTTTATCATTGTCGAAAAAAACGGATCCGTAAAATGCACCACATCAAAAACACTAAATATTTCCGATTTGTATAAAAAATGCGGTTTCAAATCAAACGATGGATTTAATTGCGCACACACATGGACCATTGAGTTTAATGAGGTCGAATACAAAATCCAGGTTTATGGAAAAACCAACGGCAGAGCAGGATCCGAAAACAAATATGAGTTTCCGCCGCCCATTGATAATACCATGTTTTTCGGATCATGCGCAGTGATAAATATGGAAGATGACAAGATTGTTGATATGAATGCCACGGAATTCAAAGATATTATGGATCATTTGCAAGGTGGATATTCCGACATCGATTCCGAGGAAACCGAGGAATCCGAAGAAGACGACCCCAGTATTCCTAAAACAAAACAAGGATATGCTAAGGATGATTTTGTGGTTGATGATGACGAGTGCGACGACGGCGATTCGGATTATTCCAGTTCAGTCGAAGAATTGCCTAAAAAGAAGGCGAGAAAAAGCAAAGACACTAAAGGGGCAAAGGCATTGTCGAGCGCTAAAGATTCTGCGCAAAGATATTTGGATTCGTTGAATATTGTTGTTGCCAAAGCGCTGGAGTGTTCGGAAGAACTGGTTGAAGAGGAATACATTTAAGGGGAACTACGTTCCCCTTGGACCCCTCCTTTTAAGGAAACCTACGGTTTCCTTAAGATCCTTCCCTTTAATGAAGTAACTCGTATTTCCTGTGTGAGTGAATCCCATGATATTTTATGTTGCGTCAGCGTAGGGCAACGCCCTTAGCGACGCTAATCGGAGCCGAGGGCGATTCCGCCCTCGCTTAATTTGTGAAAACAATTTAAAGAGATCATGCATAAATATTATATAATCATCACCATGGAACAAACCATTTTAAAACAGAGATTTCCCCAAGTCGAACTTTCTTATGAGACTGATGCCCATAAGAAAGTTTTAAATTCAAAATATGACATTTGTGTGTCAATACCAACCGGCAAAAAGTATTTTGCCTGGTTCACATATGAACCTGGCAAGGCAACAAACGCATGTTACATAATCGACAAACAGGGCATTCATTTCACACAGGTGCAATCAAGTTCTAATTGCGAAATGTCTATCGGCACCTTAATCTACGGAACCCTGTGTGAACTACCTCGCAAATTCTTTGTGATTGAAGACATCCACAGTTATTCGGGGATCAGCATGAAACATATGACATTTGCCACTAAAATGTCATACATTGTGAAAATATTGGAGCAAAACAACACGCAATCAAGTCATGATATCACTTTTGTATTACCATACATGGCGCGCATCAATGTGGATGCATCATCGAGCATTATTGACGACCCCATTTTCTACGATTCCATGCTCGACAAAACTGCATATGTCACACACCATGTGCAGTTTCGCGCGTCAAATCATATTGTCCCCCATCTAAACCACAACTACAAGAAAAACACGGCAAAAACACAGGTTGTGCAATCGCCAATAATAATAGCAGAAATGCCGCGCCAAGATCTCGATTATTCGGCAGCAGCGCGCAAAAAAGAGGCAGTATTCTTGGTGTCTGCCGACATAAACAGCGACGTATATCATTTGCACTGTTACGACAACAAATCGGAGTCTCAATACACATATGTGGATTTGGCGCATGTTGGAACCTACAAAGAAAGCAAATACTTGAACGGTCTGTTTCGCAATATTCGCGAAAATGACAATATCGATTTGGGCGAAGAAAGTGAAGATGAAGATATGTTTCAAAATATGAATCCAGACAAATATGTGGATCTGTCAAAAAGAATAAAAATGAATTGTGTGTTTAACAATAAGTGGCGGCGATGGGTGCCCGTGGCAGCAGTTTCAGACAAAGCGCGGATCATAAATGTGCATGAACTAATTAAGGGATCTGCGCCAAGGAACGAGAATGCGCAGCATGTAAGGAACGACCATGCACAGCATTCAAGGAACGAGCATTCAAGGAACGAGTATGCGCAGCATTCAAGGAACGAGCATGTAAGAAAGGTTCACCCACAGAATTCATTTGTTAGACACAAACAACGGCATTAAACCGATGAACATTTAAAACGGTAGAACAATCGCAGATTGTTCCACGTGTTCAACAAAAAACATAAGTTTTTTGTTGAATGGTTTAAGACCACCATAGGTGGTCTTAAATTGTAACTGCCAAAGGCAGTTATT
>JACCDO011396133.1_pt1 | contig 17230 bp, 9 predicted proteins | sample 7446101 | NCBI WGS metagenome assembly JACCDO01 (sample SAMN15323440, study PRJNA562643) | freshwater metagenome | isolation source: river surface water | place: USA:Blue River Watershed | collected 2017-08-16 | reverse complement strand
CCTCAAATGGCTTGGAATGTAGAGTGTTGGATGCTTGATATAACCATTCTTCTAAGCATTCCCGTAGAGTGGTGACTGCAGAGTCAATGAATAGATGAAAGAATGAATGATAATCATAGATACCGCCGCTATTATAACCAAAAGGTAATGTGAGCATTGTGTCTAGCTCCTCCTCCGTAAATGCGATATCGACCATATTAAATGCAGCACTTAATGCATTTTTAGTAATGATTCCAGTACTTTGTCCTTTAGAATGTGCTGTTTTTGTTATTGAATCAAATGCTGAGCGAACATAATTGCCCATATCATTTCTAAACTCAATGTACTTCATGAAGCTAATTGCTTCGTCTTTCGAATTAAAAAGAAATCGCTTATGTCCAGTAGCTACATTAGAAGCTTTGCGCATGTCAACGAGTACATTACCTTCTTGTAATAATGTTATATTCAATATGTCACTGCAATGAAACTTCTTTCGTTTGGTTCCCACAAATTGATAAATCACTCCATTGTATAAGTTGATATGGAAATATTTGGTTGTTGATGTTTTCAAGCAATTAACTCGAAACACAACAATCCCACGCTCTCCAACCTTTATATATTCCTCACTACCCCTATAATCTGCGTGTGGTTCGTCCTCATCAGAACTACTTGTATCTTTAGCAACCTCATTCGTCCCGCCCTTGTTATACGCAAGAAATGATGACCACAAGTTGTTCATCTCCAAAAGTTCTACTTAAATAGAATTAAAGTGACTGCAATCTTCTTTTTGGATATCTTTTTTTCATCCTCGCTGAGACCTCGCAAGATACTGTACCGGTGATGAAATAGACCAGGTGATGAGATAGAGAGCTAACAGAATATGTATACAAACAAACCTAAAGAGGTGGCCTACTAGGATGAGAGTTGATTCTGATTCTCTCGCGTAATTAGTCTTCTTTAGGAAAGGTAACCTCACAAACCGGTACCGCAGCTTGGCGATCATCAAAAATTTGACTAACTAAGATCAAAAAAGTACAAGGAAATCACTTCCTTTCATTGCTTTTCGTCTCGTTGGTGGACTTTGTTGACTCATTGAATACACCCAATGATTGGGAGTGACGTGGCAATCGAGCTAATATTGCTATTGGTGGCACTTCATCTTTACTTTGGTAACTTAATATCTCCTTTTTTGTTGCTTGTTACTGCACTCACCGATGCAGCGAAAACTTCTAGAAGCACAACTGAAGATGTAAGTCAAGAAAGTGTTGTTACTCAAACTCAAGCAGTTGTAGTTGTTGCTACAGAAAAAGATATTCAATATAAAACTGAATTTGAGTATCCAACTGGTGCTATAAAAGGGGCAGAGGAATTAGAAGTTCCCTCAACAAACACCGCGTTGTACATCAAAGAGCAACAAAAATGCTTTCAAAAGTATATGAGTAAACCATCTATTTTCGATTTGAAATTAAAGCTTTTAGACGAGCTGCATATTATAGATGAAGCACTTGGGCGTCAAATGGATTCACCATTTCAGAAGGGTCACTTATACTTTTACATAACTAAAAACAAGGACAATGGATATATATTATATGCTACTGAAAATCTGCGGGAAAAAGGGAAAATAGTATTGGATTCTTCTAAGGTGTTATTGAATAATGAAATAGAGAAGGTTGAATTGGGAGGATTTTGGATTTCTAATGATGGTAAAAAACTATTGTATACTTACTCACTACCAGGTTGCATGTCTTGCACATATATTCGAGTTCGAGATGTATCTACTGGTATAGAAAACGAAGGTGACCACCTAACCCTGCAAAATAATAATATTAACCACGTAAATGTAGTTTGGTTGGATAATATGTCATTCAAAGGGTTTTTCTACACCAGCAATATATCCGTTATAATCGAAGGAGATCAGCCCGGTTTTGCCACAAAGCATCGAGTTTATTTCCATGTCTTGGGCACAAATCAGTCGGATGATGTGATAGTGCGTGAATCGATGGAAGACAATGTTTACTATCTACACATTACACCGGATACTAAGTACTTAGTTATTGAAGTATTTCAAACAAAACATATTGAGAAAATATTGACGTGTGAAGTGTCTCCCAACTACGGTGACGTCACCAACTCCTACGGCAACAAGGTGTACTATATTGATATCTCTGAGTTAAAAATGTATTATCAACAATTTCGGCTTTTTATGGAACAGAATATAAATGGGACGCACACGGGTGTCTCGTGCCAGATGGCGTGCGTCAAGCTCATCGATAGCTACGACTATCGCTTCCAGTATATCACAAGTATAGAGATAGACTTTTGGTTTCGTACTAACTATGACGCACCTCGTTATAGAGTCATTCTTGTGACATTGCCAGAGATAACAAGCTCACATCTTGGTCTATTAAATCTATCAAAACCACTTGTTGATATTGCTATCCCTATGAAGTTTATTCTGGACAGTGTCAACACAAAGGAGTGGATCCCGATGGCGAAAGACGGTGGTATACTTGTTTGTGGGATGATTGCCGCACATACCGTGTTAGTATTGAAATATCTTCGTGAAAATTCTCATGAAATTCTTATATTTGATTTATCTCAAAGTGTTGAAGGCACTCCATCCGCGCCAGTAGCTGAGCTACCGCATCCTCCATACGGAACCATCATGACAATCAGTTGTTCATTTTATTCTTTTGATATTTTTTATAAATTTAATAATTTTTCTGATGCTGGATCTATATGGCGATCAGTGATAACACGGGATGCAATGAGTGGCTCGATTGAGATATCTTTCGATCAATTCTGGAATGACTTGAATACAAGGTTGACGGAGGAGTTGGAGTATAGGTTAGAAGCATTTGATACAAGAAGAGAGATGTATAAGTCCACAGATAACACACAGATACCTATATTATTATTCGGTAAACGCGATGTGTTGGACGCGCCTGGACCGCATCAACCTTGTATCTTGTGTACAGTTGGTGGCTTTGGACTCTCGATTATCCCAAGCTTTTCTTCTACATTTTTAATATGGGCACAACAGTATAATGGGATCATTGCTGTTGCCGGCATACGTGGAGGTGGGGATTATGGCAAGTCATGGCATCGTGCAGGTATAAATAAAAATAGAAGTAAGGCAGTAGATGACATAGTCAGTGCTACCGAGTATTTGCTTGAGAATGAATTTGCTTCTAAGACTAGTTTAACCTTGTTAGGAGAAGGACCAGCTGGTGTTGTCATGCTTGATGTTATTAACAAGCGACCGTTTTTATTTCAGTCGGTTATTTTCAACTCGGGTATATTCGACACCCTCCGCTATCACCACTACAACAGCTCTATCCCGGACTCAAACCCTGACCCTGTTTTAGGTGCAGCAAGTCTTGATAGTATCGATAATTGGAGTGATTTTAGTAGTATTGATAACGAAAAACACTTTGCAATAGCTAATTCTTGGTACCGCGAATACGGTTGTGCCGAGGATAGTGCGTACGAGCTAGAACGAAGTCGTGCAACATGTCCGTTAAACAACATCAATCATGATCTGATAGCAGAATATCCGGCAATATTTTTAATAGCAGAAAAAAAGAATCAAATTGTTTCACCTACTCATTCAACAAAATTAGTTTATCAGTTACAAAATGCAATAATAAATACAAAATATGAAATCAAGAAACAAGTCCCATTTCTCTTACAATACCGAGAGAATGTACCGGCGAAGAATGATGAGATGGAGAAACATGCGACGATTCTGGCTTTGCTTTGTAACCTCATCGCGGCACCGCAGCAGTGACCTGTTGCTGCGCCAAGAAATATGTAATTTGTAAGTTAAATAGTTCAATTTTCTTGTGCAAATAATGAGGTTTTGAAGTCTTTTAAGATGGTAGCGCACGTGACTTTCAACGGTTTATTCAGGTCGTTGTCGTACAGAGTTGGCGCTGCTAGTAACGTGAATATCAGCTTCCAAGCCGCGCCATTATTTAACTCTAACACCTCAAATGCTTCCCTCCATTCCTTAATATTTCGAACCGTTTCACGCAACAACCCTATATCATACTCACATAATCCCTCAAACACTTGTTGGTACTCCTTCTGCCTCAGCTGCGACTGATCTATATCCTCAGCACGTGCTAAATAATCAATTTTATATTCTTTTCCAGCTAATTTTGCTCTTATTTTTCTAGCACCAATATTATCATCACAAAAACTATTGATTATTAACTCTAGAAACACAAAGCCCAGCTGGTACAAGTCCTCCAACGCGGCGTCCCGCGCGTCACTACTACGTGCATCAGATAGGGATGAACGATATTCACTAAATTTTTGTGTACTACCTAAATCAGTTATTTTGACATATAATTTTTCAATTTCTATTTGATTTGTTGTTGATAACCAGATGCTATCGCCGCTGATGGCGTTGTGACACAAGCTATTGCGGTGTAAGAAATCTAATGATTCTAATGTTTTCTTGAAAATTTTACGAATAAAATTCCAACGTTTATTTAATCTTTCAGTTGGTCGGAAGTAGTCAAATCCTTCTACAACTTGCGGTAATGGAGCAAAATACTTGAAGCTCTTGAAGCTGGCTTCATCCCAGTCAAATATTAACCATAAACAACCTTTTTCTGGTGGTTTTGTGCGCTGAAATTTATTGCTCCATCTGGCTCGAAATTCTAAATTTTCTATACGTTCATCTGTTTTGAGTGAACCAAGTAGTTTAGGAACTAATAATTCACTGTCATTTTTTACATAGGACAGACCTCCCTGTTGCTGATACTCATTAAAACGATCTGTTAAATATTTACTTGTGCTTAATTCTCTTCGTCCAAAGTACAGTCCGATGGGCAAGTATTCTTTTAAGAATACTCGTTTGTTCTCATAGCCATTCTTTACTAACTTAGCTTCAAATATTCTTACCAGTGTAGTTTGACTTGCTAACTTTTGGAATTTATTAATCCAACTATTCAATGCTTCATAAGAATCCTTATCTTCAGTTCTCAATAGTTCTCTTTTAGTATCTTCTACTAATTTGTCATTTAATGCAACATCAATTTTACCTAAAAGACGTGTAACCTCTATGTCACCAGCATCAAATGTTACTCCTCGAGAGACACAACGTCTATGGTATCGTGTATTCTCTCTCGTACCTACAAAGCATCGTCCAAACTTACTTTGCAGTAGAAATAAGCTTAATAACCATAACAAATTGTACATATGCGCGATATTACTTATACTAAATGCATATTCTTTACTGTAAAAAATGCTTTGAGGAGATCCACTTCACCAAAGTCGCACGTTTTTAAAATTTCATCGAAATAGTCCACACCCACGGCCCTTTAAAAAATCGCTGATGAAAAGGGAACCAGTAGATCGATCGTCATGTCTTGCTTCGCTGAGCTCGAGGTAATTTTTAGTGCCAATGAAGAGTCACGAACTATTGCCGATGAGATATTATTGTCAATTGCTGTGAACAGGTTACGTTTACAGGATGAGGTGATATTGATGAAGTGTTTGCATTCATTAACTAATGATACAGATACAAGTAAATGGGATAAGTTGCTTTCTTGTGGTTGGTTGGTCAATAATTGTGAAATTAATTCTGCATGTGCGCCTCATATTATCCGTGTTCTATTCGAATCATTTGAATCATTAACACTGAATATAGAATTGATTTCATTACTTATCATCCATTTATATCGGGTTGTTGATGATACAAATAGGGATGCTATGACATCATTAATTTCATCCAATTGTTTGCAAAATCTAAAATCTTATGCCATTAATGAGTTAAATGTTTCCGAAGAAAAGCATAAAGTTCATGCTCTTAGTATTGACTTATTACATACTTTATTCTCAGGCAAAATCAAAATAAATAATGCTAAATTGTTAGTAGAATTATGCGATTTAGTTGTTGCAACTGAAGATAGTAAAAAAAGAAACAAGATTGCGAGTAGAATATTACTACCGTTTCTCTCCAACTGCATTGATACGATGTCTATCGATACAATTCTACCTGTTATATACAAGCTTTGTACTGATATTATGACTGATTCGTTGACCACATCTGCCGTGCTATCTTGTATGATTACCATGTACTCCATCGAGGTTATATCCGCATATAACTCTCTTGTTTTCTGGACAATTATTCGAAATTTCTTCACCCAAAATAATGAGGTAGTAAGGAAACGAGGTGCTTATATATTACAAAAATTGCCTACAAAGCCAGGTTCATCCGCTCCTTCGCTGTCCCTTGGCTTGTCTGGCGGCGTCTTTTGGTACTCAGACTACCTGAATATTTACCATCAAATAGAGAACTGCAAGTCAATGCATTTAATGCAGCAAATAATGCCGTTATTCATCCATTTAATGAGTTTGTTGTACAAGAAATCTCACCTTGCACCTGATGACACCGCGTACAGCAGCGCCCATGTGTTCACAGACAGCGTCGTACTTGAAGTAGCTGTTGTCAGTGATAAGCCGGAGTTAGATTTTGAATGGATGAAAGGTTTAATCAACATAGTCATGCACTTACAAGTTCTCTCATTAAAACGGTTATTTCTACATCAAATTTGTTGCGGTGTAATCCCTTTCCCTGTGAATAGCAACACGATATCATACGTAGTAAGTAGCCTGTTGAAGGACATAGCTAGCACATCCTACTTCCCAATGGCTTACATTGAAAGGAATGTTGATATAGGTATTGACCTTGCTCCTGATGCAGCTGCAGCTGTGTCCATCGACGCCATAACTTCAATATTCAAGCAATTTCACGTCGATGTTGACACATATCCCGGTGTACTTGTTCCCTTATTCATAGCAAGATTATACGTGTGTTACCCCCGCAAGGATGTGTTTCTTAGGTCGTTGCTCTATGTAATATGCGATGAAATCAAAGGTTTGGACTCTGTTGCCGCAACCCAGTGGATCGTCAGGACGTTTGCAGACGCCAAGAACTATCCGTTTATCGTGCGTTGCCTTGCTCTCGATGACATGATGCGTATAAGGTTATACACATCCCGCAAGATAATTAATTTACATCAAAACCGTTTGACGCACATCATTGACGGCTTCTTACCTGTTGTCTTGTCTGCTTGCGACATACAATCAGTTGGTTATGCAACTTACCTAGAGCTACTTAGTGTGCATCCTTTCACACTTCATCGGGTTGTAAAGGATGATGATTACTTCTTACTATTCACTGCAAGCTTACAGAGTTGTGTTACAAGCTTATGTGATAGTGTTGCATCTCGTGTTACCGTTAGACGTCCCTGTGATGCGCGATGGGCTTGTTTAATCAATGATTTCCATACCACCACCACCGGAGATGTCAATACCGTTGCATTGAGAACAATTTGCCATGAGTACTTGAAGCAAACATGCAACCTAGTCCACACGCCTTACGCCTCTTCTACTTACCAAGAGGAATCCCTGTGGTTCCTAGAGGGTGTGTCGCAGTGTATACTAGTCTCTTTCTCTAGTGGTAGAAGAGAAGTGAGTAGTGATCCCGATGCAATAGCCCCTCTTATCCCGGCTAGTAATAGAAGAGAAGTGAGTAGAAATCAGGATCCCGACGCCCTTACTATTCACGCAATAGCCCCTCTTGTCCCCGACATCCTCAACTACCTCATTGCAAGTGTCACGTCGGTCTTGTCCTTCACAGCATTCACTTATGAACATGGTGTTGCACCTATATTCATCAATAATCTTGAATTACTTGATGTTGCAATACAAATTATCGGCAGTTTCTTCTTGTTAGAAGCTACTTACTCATCTACTTCGCAAGGTTTAAGCACGAAACTTGTCCTTGCAATTACGGGATTTATTCATTTTTTACTTTCGGTTGTTAGGGTTGAAGGCGAAGGGATTAGCTCTCTCAAGGCTATACTAGCCGTTAGATGCATGACTAAATTATTTCAAATAATATCCCGGGCGTTACCTTATTCAGAATGTGAAGCAAATATCTTACAAATGTTTATGAATGAAGTAACGGATATATGCTCAGTTCTCTTGCGGATCCCCTCGATTACCGGTACTGTTTATAAGAAAATAGTAGATTGTTTTGATGTTGAAGCAAGTAATTACCACGCAGGCAAGCACAAAACAGTTTACTTCGACTTAGTTAGTAAGTATAACCAGTTTACTCGGTGTACAAGTATGTTTTATGAGAATAAATGGGCCGTTATAGCTCTGACACTCCACACCCTTGCGGGATCGGGATCAGGAGTCGGGAATGAGAATTATCTTTATTTACTTGATCAATTACGGGATCAAGTGAGTACCTGCACCAACACAACGCTTCCAAGTATGTTGAAAGCCTGCGAGTTCTCCTTACAACATTTACTAGGTCATTACAACGACGCAGCACTACCTAATCCCCTTGTTAACAAGGTAATAAGTACGTTGGACGCATTTTGGGTGGACGGGATCGCTGCCACCGAGTGCGTAGACTTGGACACCATGTCCCTCTTCATAGCCGTTGTATTCAATACATATACTTTGAAAAATAGTGACGTATTTCGTGATATTTTAACTTCAACATACCACCGACTTAGGGATTTGTCGATCCCGCATCGACCACATGTTATGCGGTACCTTGTCCTGCATTTATGTCAGTTATGGTCCCGAAATCCCATGACATGCTTGTTATTCTTACCAGATATTGAGTGTTTATTACTATATCGTGAGGCTCCTATTGATGACGATCCCATGGTTATCCAACGGTCACATGCCTCGATGAGTAGGATTATGGTCTTGTCTTTCCTCGAGTCAATCCCTACCTTGCCTTCTAGTGAGCGCAATCAACTTGTTGATGAAATTGATCAACTAGTCCAACGGCTAGTAAAAATCTCCGGCTCCAAAATCCACACCAGGCCCGCAATGATCACATCCGTTTTATATGGTGAAAAATTACGTATATGGCAAGCATTATGTATCCTTTCAACGGTCATTTCCGAGGGGATCGCAACGGCTATCTTGGAGGAGTACATGGTTATACTCACTCATATATGTGTACCAAGTATAAGAGTTCACCTGGAAATTTTTGGTGCTTCACTTGTAACCAGATTTCCTGCGCTGGTTTTGCCGCGGATCCTGCAGGAACTGCAGTGCTTCAGCCATGTTTACCAGGTTCTTTCGTCGTATTTTATTATTTTAGGACACTATGTAATGAATCTTATTCACAGTAAAACGGCGCTAAATCCCTCGGTTGTCGTGGAAATTATTAATACATTAATCCCTTGGTACGCACTCACTCACTCGCACTTACTCACTCACTCACTTACTCACTCACCTCTTACTCACTCACCTCTTACTCACTCACTCACTTACTCACTCACTCACTTACTCATCCCCTCACTCACTCATTACTCACTTACTCATCCCCTCACTCACTCATCTACTCACTCATTACTTACTCACTCATTACTCTTCTACAAGGCTAAGTTGTGCGTCCGGAATATCGCGGAGTACCGCCCAAATGGTGGTGATTGAGCTGATCCCTAACCTTAGCGAGGACATGGCGGGATCGCTGCATATGTCACTCAAATCCCTCCAAAAACTCAAATTTTTCACAACGGAAAACAAAGACGCCGCGAAGTTACACAAGAAAAATTTGAATTTTTTTAATGAAATTAATTTAGCAACAAGATGTTCCGTGCAAGGTCTCATGGCGTTGGGTGTGGATTACTATGGGGAACTCACTACAACACATGTGTTGGATGGGATTATTGATGCGTTAAAAGCAGAATCCCTATGTAATAATGATATTGTTGAGGTTGTGAGTAGACGGGATGACGGTACTTATACAGGGATCCACACCATTTCGAATGAAATCCCTATTTTAGATGTTTTTCAAACGAAACGGATACCTTTTGATGATTTAAAACTGTTTCTTAGTGATGAAATCCCTAATAATAAGAAATTTTCTAAAATCCAACGGCAATCCGTGATTGTTTGTGCTTCGTTAGTAGGTAAGAGTACAAATTTAGCAGGGATTGCAAGAACTTGTGAGATATTTGCTGTGGAAAACATGGTAGTTAGTAGCATGAGTCTCGTTTCAACGGCAGAATTCCAAGGGATTGCCGTGAATAGTGATGAATGGTTACCGATGTCCGAGGTAAATCCCTCACAATTAAAAGAGTATTTGTTAACAATGAAACTAGCGGGATATGCTGTGATTGGCTTGGAGCAAACGGGATCGAGCGAGGTGTTGAGTGACGCGGTCTTCCCGGAGCAATGCATTCTTCTGTTGGGAAAAGAAAAAGAAGGAATACCGGCGGATCTGTTGAATATTGTGGATATATGTGTTGAAATCCCTCAATATGGTCTTACTCGCAGCTTGAATGTACACGTTAGCGCTGCGATAACCTTGTGGGAAATCACGAAATCAAACAAGAAATTACTACGTAGTTTATAGATATACATGTGTAATTACAGTAAAGTTACAGTGCTAGCTCATCCTGCGCATAGCTATCTAGTTGCACAAATCCCTCGGGTGTAACGGCAAACGTAAGAGTGGTGGGATCCGCCCATAAAACACATTCTAACCGCTCTTTGGCATAGTTATACAGTGTTGTATATGTAGTTTCATTCATCCCAATAATATCGTTACAACATACAATAACAGCTTCTGCATCCCTAATGCGGTACTGTTCTGCATACCATAAAGCTAACTGATCTTTGATATTCAACGGTACTACATGCTCCCGATTCGCTGTAACGGGATGCGCATGTAACGTCAAGAAATCCAGGATCTGACTCACACGTATCCCACGCCGGTATGCATCTCTAATTTTTTCCCGGGTTATTTTACCCATTGCCATGTTAGGAAATCGCATTTTAATATCAATAAAAATATTTAACATAGCAAAGTGTAAGTCGTTAGAGATATAAGCAACTACGTCACAGTTTGTTTGAACTATTATTTTCAAGTCAACCGTTGACATGTTGATTGATCGCATCGTACCGGCGGTTAAAGCACGTGCTTGTACAATAGTTTCTTGGGTAACAAATACTTTTTCGGTGTGAAGAATTAGGTTGATTGCAACGTTACAAGGGTAAAATCGGGATGATTTCACGGTGCGGATGTATGTGATGCCGAAATGAGAGAATTCAAATACTAGCTGTTGCTGACGCTCTGTTAAGGCATCCTAAGAAGGAAGGAAGTGAGTAAGAGTGAGTAAATAAGTAGGAGTAAGAGTGAGTAGGAGTAAGAGTGAGTGAGTGAGTGAGTGAGTGAGTGAGTGAGTGAGTAGGAGTGAGTAGGAGTGAGTAGGAGTAAGTGAGTGAGTGAGTGAGTGAGTGAGTGAGTGAGTAAGAGTGAGTGAGTGAGTAGGAGTGAGTGAGTGAGTGAGTAGGAGTGAGTGAGTGAGTGAGTACAATTGGATAACCCTCCCCAAGTGTGCAATCAGACAGCATAAATAGTAGGGATAAGGCTTCATCATGAGATGGCAAATTATTAAGGCATTCTAAGATATAAGCCCACACTTGGCCCTGGTGGTCCTTCAACACGTACTCGTAGCCATCAGCTGTTATTTGATATTTATCACTACCAGGAAGTTTAATCATTAAATTTGATGCAATTAAAAAATTATTTATTGTTGCTAATTTCATAGCACGATCACTATCACTAATATCAGTCCGTTTAGGGATTGGCATTTCTAGTAATGTTAATAGAACTTCATTCCATTGAGACACTGAATTGGTCTCTAAATACTCAATAGTTGGCTTATTTTTATCAACTTTTAAAGCTTGAAATGCAGCGGTATCACTCCAAGGTTCAATAGGACTCGTTATTGCAAATTGCATTCCTTTTTGAAAGTATTTATTCATTATTAATAGTGATTTACTACCGCCAAAATCATTAGGAACATCTTGTAATATACGAAAATTTTTTAATTCTTGAATAGTTGCATAATGTATATCACGGCAATCGCTGTACACCCAACCTAACAATTCATCTGGATCAACAGGCGAGGTAACAAATATCAATCGCATCACGTAATTCTTTCCTAATTTACTTAGTGACTGAAAAACAGCTTTGGATGCCCATGAACCTTGATTGCCCTCGCTACCTTTGCCATACAATCGTTCAATCGTTACAGTATTTAATTTCGAAATGAAATCAAATATTGACGATGAAGTCGATTTACCAGCCATGGTTTTAATATTATCCAGTCAATAAAGTGCAAACGATCAAGGTTCTTCTTCTCTCTCTTCTGACTTCTTTTTTTAGTTTTTCCTTTTTTTCTGCGACAAAGTTCCGACAATTCGGCGATTGCTCAAGAAAATGAGAATTAAGTAGCTAGAGAAGTAAGAAGTGGCAACGATTCTCTGTTCTAACCTACTATAGAATCCTAAGCCATCGTATCATAATATGTGTGCAGGAAATGACCTTTTCCAAATTTTGGGTGTGGATCTTTGAGAGAGGAGAGATTTTGGCGAGCCACTGAAAGTAGTAAGTTAAATGGCTTCAACACTGGCTTCATTAGCTCTAGACACTCTAGGTGTGTGCCCTAGATGCTATTTATTGTTTCTTGATAGTAAAAATGAGCGTTATCTTTGCAAAAATGATGAAGTAATTTTAGAAAAGTTAGGAAGGAGTAATCCATTGACAAGTAGTATATGTCCTTGCTGTTTCAATATCGCTGCAAGTATAGTACATATATGCCGTAATATTACTGAGCAGTTGGAATCTGGCCGTGAACGTGAAGAAATATCACCAATTTATATCAAAGTAAAAGTCCCTTTAATGATGGATGTAGTTAGTAAAACAATTACAAAGTTACTATTATTTGGTACTGCTGACAAAAGTAGCAACCATTTCACTTTATATGAAGTAATTATTCAAAGACTTATATCAGCCTCTCTACAGTACAAGTACTCTATTGCAACTTCTGAAAGTGATGCGAAAACGATGATACAAGTTAATTATTCCATCCCAAATCAACGAGCATACATGCTTCATATAAATCCATTATTTCACAGCCGATTAACGAAAAGACAGAGATTGGCTAGAGTATTTCCTGGCACAAATGACGACGAGGCTCCACCTGATTCAGGATCTAATGAGGTAACTTTTGCTGATACAGAAGTGTTTCTAAGAACCTTTGTTCCTTCAATAACTAGTGATAAAATAAACGATTTGCAGTGTAAAGTTATCGAATACAAAGCATCCAGTGACAACCAAGCTGCCTCATGGAGTGTTTCAATCACATCAACTGCTGTCTATATACTTGGAAGATATAGAAAATTTGCTCGTGATGTTCCTCAATCAGCTTGGGTAATAGGTGATGATCGGAAAGGTAGAAACAGTGTCGAAGAGATTATAGCAGCATTTGTCACTCAGGAGCTGCAGGCTAAAGAGTGTAAAGTGCATTGTTGTGGACGTGAAGATATCGATGTTCGATGCTTGGGAAATGGTCGACCATTTATTTTAGAGGTAGCTGAGTGTAAAAATCAGCCGAATAGTGAAGCATTAAGTAGTATTACCCGGGTTATAAACGAGTTCAAGGGGATAAATAGCAACGGTGACGTCGATATATCTGCGCTTGAAGTAGTAGACAAAGCTGTTTGGGAATCTATGCAAAGTGTTGCAGAAGAAAAACGTAAAGCATACACTGCAGTAGTTTGTTGTGCAGGTAAAATATCACAAGAAATGTTACACAAAATTGAATTATTAGGGCTGAAGGATGTAGATGAAGAGCAGCGTCCGTGCTTAGAAATTATTCAAAAGACGCCTCTTAGGGTTCTCCATCGCCGCACGTTACTAGATAGAAAACGATATATTTACAACATTGAAACCACTTTACTGAACGACCACACCTTCCTCTTGTCAATGATAACATCAGCAGGCACCTATGTGAAGGAGTTTGTTCATGGGGATTTAGGAAGGACTTCACCCTCCATATTCACCGCATTACAGTGTGACGTAGACATTGTTCAACTTGATGTAACATGGCTGTTTGATCACTTTAGTAATAGTAACGTGACCATCGCCGCGGATGACGCAACGGATTGCGGGATTATCAACACATTAACACGCAAATGGAACCAGCGGCAGTTATTATACAGTGAATACAAGGATTAAAAGTTATCAATTTTCCAAATTAAATTGTTATTTTTACTTAGATTTATAGTCGATGAAGCCAACGGACGGTACATCCAAGTACCGCTCTCACTTACCAACGGCTCTTTTACCACACTATGTAACTGTAAGACATCAATAAGTGGTGTGGGGATGACGATGTCTATCGCTACCGCGGCATCGGGTGTAAGGTCTAGTAACTTGCACGCATCGGCGAGGAAATTCACCGCCTCTTTGCATATTTGTTTTGTATTGTAACCATCAATATTCATCGCAAAATCTTTTAATTGGATCGTATTATTGTGCGAAGCAAGCACGGCATATGCGGCGACTTTACTCTCTCGAAGAACAACCACACCCGCTGAGGACGTACCTATCCACTTCATTACATAGTTCTCACTTTTATAGAAACAAACGTCAAATTGTGCACCAAAAACATTGCATAATTGACTGATTTCACTGCTGTAATCCCCCAACTCTACCTTCTTTGCAACGGTGTCACTCGAGACAGTAGACGGAATACGAATGACTGATAACGGTGTCTTGATAGCGTGAAAGCCAAGTCGCTCGTAAAATGGACTCAGACTTATATTAGCATGAAGCAACGCAACACCGTATCCATACTTGTGATTCGCATCATTCAATGCAATAGACAACAACTTGGAAGATATTCCTTCGTTGCGATGAGCTGCAGCAGTGCATACTTCTCCCACTCCTACAGCATGTACCTTGCAAGAGTCAACATATATCTCACGAGGAAACAATCTAACACTTCCAATGATTGTGTTCGTACTATATTGTACTGCCACATATATTAGTTGGACGTCCGCATAGGGATCACACTCATAGTGCTGACGAAAATATGACGCCGTTGGAGGGTTCGGCTTGTGCGAGAAACAGGCGGCGCAGAAGGTATACCATTGCTCCAACTCGTCCATCTTTAATGATCGAAATTCGTACTTAATATCCAACTCATTAGAGCGCAGCTGCTGCAGATAACGTGTCTTGCAGCGCGGAAACAGTCGACACAATAGATTGCTCCAACACGAGCCTGGCATGAGCTTGTTCGAATTGTTTTGGATATAAAAGAACTTGTTACTGTTACCTGCCTCACAACCCGTGTAGCCGCGCACTGTGTCATACAAAGTTGACACAAACAAGATGAATACCAAGCAAAATACTAAACAACACCATATAGAAAAGAAAATAAGAAGTCTCTTGAAGTTGTATGACAAGATCGAGGACCTCGGACCATAGACGAATGAGTAAGTAACGAACACGTGGTAAGGGATATTCATCAACAACACTAGCAAGAAGCCAAAGAAGTAGACATAGTTATCTCTTCCTATTTCATTTTTGACAAAGGTGCAGTAGTGATCATACTCGGGGATGCATTGATTCAACAGCGTCGAATGACCAGCTCGATGATCGTAGTCTACACGACTGCGACACACATGGCAGCACATTGACCTGCTGGAGTATCTATTGTTATTATATTTATTGTTGACGATGTCCGTTATGGCTGCCTCGTACGAGTAAGACAAGTCAGTGCGGATGTTACTGATTGTACCGGGATGTTTCACACAAGCAAGAATGTACAATATCCACAATGGAATCTGTGCTATTACTGAGTAATAGTTGGAAATATACAAGGACACCGCCAGAGCTGCTATCAATGATATAAGTAGCACATAAAACGATAGCGAGGACAAGGCTATTGTATATTGCTTAATGGTATGGAAGAGTTTCTTCATGCTACACAGTCGCACCAACCTGTCGAGGAAATCCCTAAGATTACGATTCGATTTCATGACATAGCGGTTATTAAATTTGGTTTGCAATAGTTCAAAGTCATCAAAACTTAATTTTTTATTATATTTTTCTACATCAATTTCAACTTTGTAATGCCGATTGATAATATTCAACGATTTCTTAGCCTTAAATAAATGCATAAGCTCCAATGACACAAGCGACAGTTTTCCTTCTATGGGTATGTACAATGAAGACAAGTCGAAGTATGTGATTACCGAAACAACGCGGTAGTTGTCATTATATACTGCATAATGCAGTCCTATAAATCCTGCATGATCTTTGATTTGCATATTTTTCACTAACTTTGCATGATCATGATTATATTTCAGTAACATTCTAGTAAGAAGAATTGCCATTAAATCAGCACTACCTTCTTTACTTATAATGTGATAACACGTACTACCATCATAATCATTGTCAACTATGAAGGGATCGATACCTAGATCTAAAAAGCGTTGAAACGCGTTAATATTGTTGTCGCTAATACAACACCTCAGATTAATCAAAAGCTTCGAGTAATCTATCACACGAGACCCCGAAGATCGCATTCTCACTTGTATTTGATTCAAGAAAGGAAATCAAACATATGCAGCTGGAAGGGACTATTAAAGCTCTTGAACCGCGATGAAGCTTCGGCGGGCCCACAGGAGCAACAGGCGCAACTGGTTCTACAGGAGCAACAGGAGCAACAGGAAGACAACTCTTTCTTCTCGGATTTTTTCTGGCGATTATCCAAGATTAAGACTTACACCCAAAAACCGGTCCTATAATCTAGTTGATAAAATTGAAAATAGTGTATTATGAACTTAAATACTATTCAAACTCACGACACTCATCTACAACCTTAATAGGTTTCATCAGCAAGAGAGCATTCTCTCTAACAATTGCACCTTTAAGATTGCATTTGTAAAGAAAAAAGGTATTTATGTACATACAATTCATCGAACTTTTATTCCATATCATCATCCTCATCATCCTCATCTTCAACATCTTCAACATCGTTATCATCCTCATCTTCTTCATCATTATCACTACTATTTAGATCGTCGTCATCACCTTCTTCATTTCCCTCGTCGTTATCAGTGTCAATAACTTTATCACTATCTGCTACTGCAGCGACATCTACATTCTCTTTCGCCTGTTTCTTCCTCATCTCCGGTGAAATATATGTCCCATTTTTCTTCATTTCATCTATAATTTTGTCTAAATAACTTCTATCAATATCAACTTTAACATCTGAATCTTGTAGTCGAACACCTTTTACAGCAACCCCTCCTTCTGCAATGGTTTCTTTTATATAAAACTTATACTCTATTCCTTTGTGTTCTATTGCAATAGTTGATCCAGCTGTCAAACTTG
>JACCDO011901225.1_pt1 | contig 17232 bp, 42 predicted proteins | sample 7446101 | NCBI WGS metagenome assembly JACCDO01 (sample SAMN15323440, study PRJNA562643) | freshwater metagenome | isolation source: river surface water | place: USA:Blue River Watershed | collected 2017-08-16 | reverse complement strand
GAAGACCCGAGAGCTCGATTGGAAAAATTGAAGAGTAGCAACGGTCAAATTAGTACAGGTTGGCCGGGTGTTGACAAGAAATTATACGGTGGATTTAACCGAGGAGAATTGAATATTTTCTGTGCGGCTTCGGGTGGCGGTAAGTCGTTATTCTTGGCTAACCTAGGTGTAAACTGGGCACTCATGGGATTGAATGTAATTTATCTAACTTTCGAATTGAGTGAAAATTTGGTGTCAATGCGCCTAGATTCTATGACAACTGGCATCGGTACTCGTGATATTTTTCGAAGTATTGATGACGTAGAATTGAAGGTTAAAATGCTGGAAAAGAAGGCAGGGCACCTACAGATCAAGTATATGCCCTCGGGGAAAAATTGTAACGATATTCGAGCCTATTTGAAGGAATATCAGGTCAAAACAGGCAAAAAACCAGACGTTTTGCTCATAGATTACCTCGATTTGATGATGCCTTTATCTGTGAAGGTATCGCCCAGTGATCTGTTCGTAAAAGACAAATATGTGTCAGAAGAGATCAGAAACTTGGCTATGGAAACACAATGTATTACTGTTACAGCAAGTCAGTTAAACCGCAGTGCTGTCGAAGAAATTGAGTTTGATCATAGTCATATTTCGGGCGGTTTGAGTAAAATTATGACAGCGGATAACGTCATCGGTATCTTTACAAGTCGTGCTATGAAAGAGCGTGGACGTTATCAAATCCAGTTTATGAAGACACGTTCGTCGTCTGGCGTAGGACAAAAAGTAGACTTGGAATTTAATGTAGATACTTTGAGAATTAGCGACCTAGGTGAAGATGACGATCAGACAAGTTTTAGTCAAGGGGGCGGCCGTCCTCCTAGCCCTAGTCCGTATAGCAACTTAAAACGTACTAGCACTGTCTCAACAACTACTGATCCAGAAACTGGAGAAATTATCGATGTTGATCCCACACAAGGGTCTAATATCAAGGCATTAAAACCGAAAACTAATGCTCCTATGATTAGGAACATTTTGAATAATCTAAATCCTGAAAAAGATTAGAAATAACTATCGACTTGATTCTTTGTCGATTCTTCAATGACCTTGCGCCATTGATCCGGGCCTTCACTTTCGAAAACATTTAATAACGTAGCTTCTACAGTTTCCCAGCTATGGCTAGCATGTGCAACATGTTTTGGGTTTAATTGTAAATCTAATTCACCTGGTTCCCAAGCCCAATATCCTGCACATGCTCTAAACTGAGAAGGCCCTTCTCCTCTACTTAGTGCCGCTAACACAGATATATCGTGTGTGATACTTAGTTCGTCGTTGATCTTGACGGTACTAAGGCCTGCCCAATCGTTGCTATGTACTACATGAATTTTATTACTGCCTATACTTCCACCATACCATAACGGATCGTCTCCTTCAAACTCAATACCTATATTGTTACTAACTGTTTGAAGATTAAAATCGGCTACAGGATTATTGATCTGTATTCCGATGGATTTTGTAGGATTATGAGTAACTAGCAAAATAACAGATTTGCTAAGTTCGTCCTTAGGATTATTTGGATTTGCAACTAATAGGCAACCTTGATAATTTTTTTTGGGCATAACACAAGTATTTACCGTATAAATACCATACTATGAATTTTAATGAGATTGTTGAACCAATAAGATACAACAAAGTACTAAACCCTAAACTTTGGGACCATGATCGTCTTAAATCCGAAGTACGGGGTGCATTACTGAGGATTGCTGACGACTTTATAGAGTTCGTAGAAGTTCCTATGAACGTTTTAGACATTGTCATTTATGGCGGAAATGTCAACTACAACTATACCAATAAATCAGATATCGACTTGCATCTAGTTGTAGACAAAGCAGGAGTTCAGTGTGATCGAGAAGTAGACGAACTGTTTGACAGTAAGCGTCGACTCTACAAACAAAAATATGACATTACAATTCATGGAATTGAAGTTGAACTTTACGTAGAAGGTCCGGACGAAACGCCAGTAAGTTCAAGCTACTCAGTTTCTCGAGATGAATGGATACAAAAGCCAAATCCTAATATGCCAAAGTACGACCATGAAGAAGTAGCACGTATGGTTGAAATTTGGCAATTGATAATTCAACATGCGACAAAAACAGGGGATTTACAAACCTGTAGAAATACTGTACAATTATTGCGTAAGTATAGACAACTGGGATTAAAAACTCCAGCAGCGGAATTCAGTGTTCCAAATCTTGTCTTTAAGAGCCTACGCAATGACAACACCCTAAATGGAATGATGGCATTGATAGATCGCTTACATGATAACGAGCTAAGTTTAAAATAATGCCAACAATTTACATAGACATGGACGGCGTAGTAGCCGATTTCAACGAGGGCGCCCGCAGAGCTATACGGGCCACACCAGAAGAACGTGCCCAAGCAGACGAAAATGCACACTGGCCAGATCATTTATGGAACACGCTACGCGATGTGCCCAATCTCTATCGACATCTTCCCAAGATGCAGAAGGCAGACGAGATGATGGATTTAGCCATGCGCTTTCGTGATACACTAGGATGGAATTTGCGTATGCTCACTGCCATCCCTCATAAAAATGACATGCACGATGTATTCTACGACAAATTCTTATGGATGCAGGATTATTATCCGGGTATTCGGGTAGACTTTGGGCCATACTCTGTTGACAAACATCTACATTGCCAGCCCGGAGATATTCTAGTAGATGATCGTCGTAGCAACTGTGAAGAGTGGCGTGCCGCAGGCGGGATTGCAATACGAGTAACATCGGACTACGATCAAGCACTTGAGGAATTGCGAAATATCTTCGACGGACTTCTTATGGATAGAGATAGTTCACAGTCTCAGGATTTATCCTAAGAACTTCGGCACCATTTTTCAAATGGAATATTCTAGCCATCTCAGTAGGCGGACTTAGGGTAACAAACTCTACAATGTTGGTGCGATACTGCTCCATCCATTTGCGAGATTGAAGTATCAACTTTCGACCAGCACCGGGCTTATAACTCCATATAGTATAGAATACTGCTACAGTCGGGAGTAGTTCGGGGCTTTTTGCCAATTCAATTACGTTGGCAGGAACTGAACATCTATAGGCTACGCAGACCGCAGCGTCGGCGGCTTCGTCGTCGCCAATTAGAACAAATATTTCTGTAGAATCACTGACACGGAATTCTACCGGAATGTCAGGTCGTACTGGATCATCTTTGACTACCTTGATCCAAGGATCTTTGAGATTTTGAATAACATGTAAGGGCATAGGAACTTTCAGGGGGCATTATATCCGTACTTATCATTTTTAAAGAAAAAGCCCTAGATAATAGATTACTGCCACCGTCCCCAGTCCGAGGTATAGACACTACCTAGGGTATACGGCTCTCCTTGCCATGTGCCTAGTTCACGCAGTCTTAGACCAACTGATCCTGGTTGCCATCTAAGTCCGCCCTGTATTAGATGATAGGCCAGCATAGTTTCTGGATGAAATATAATACCTCGATTCGCATATTCCTGACATCGGTTTACTATATTGGCATAGTGCAACATATTTTGTAGACTGGTAAGTGCATACCAATCATTGATTAGAACTCCGTGCCCGCATTGATTATTATTAGATATGAAAACAGTATTGAAATTGCCTTTCATCTGTAAACGGGCAGACGTTAAATCCAACGGAGCATTTAATGCTATGTCTGCACGAGCACGGATGACTAGATCATAATCTCGCCCGGACTTAGCCAATAGATCCCAACACCTGCTCAAACTGGTCCAATTTTTAACTGTGTTTATGATACTGATTTCTTGCGCCTTATTTGATCCAAAATTGGGCATAGGTACCATCCTATGATCACCTTGTGCAAGATCCTGTATTCGATGACCCCCGGGAAGTCGTTGAGCAATATACGGCTCTAGATCTTCTGGTTGCCATGTTTGAAATCTAGGATGTATTAGATTAAATTTTTGTGTATGTGCATCTCCGCCTCCCTGAGTTCGTTCTTGCTCACGTTCTTGGTCAGTTTGCGGAGTGCCTTGCCAAAGATAAAAATACCAATCGTATTCTGCGCGGGGGTCTAAGGCTTCGATAAAAAGGTCAAATTCACGACAGAAGCGGGGGAGCCCCGGAACCAATACTGCTACCCGCATCAAGCCCCCAATGCTTGCTGAACCTGCTCTCTGGTCCAAAGAACTAGGTGTTTTTCGTGATCTCCGGGTAGGTAATCTGCAATGGTTCTAATACCTCCTACGGGCAGATTAAAGGGAGCTTGATAAAGATCCACCCAGGCAAATTCACCGCACTGTCCCTCTACATTTATAACACCAGCCATGGTATAGGTCGACGCTAGTAGATAAGGAATTCCTGAACTTAGGTAATTCTGTAACAGAGCCAATTGTTGAGTCTGTGTCAAATAGAACATGACATTACGAACTAGAGCAACTTCTCCGTAGGGTAAGGAATCTTCGCAGACATCTGCACAAATAAACCTACGGCGCCAGGTATCTGTATAACGTGCTGTTTGTTCGTCAATGACTTCTTGAACGCAGTCAATGCCCGTGTAATCTAATTGCAGTCCCACAATGTCTGCTGTGAGCACCGCACTGGTCCAATTGTGATCTCCGCAGCCTAGATCTATCAATCTGTACATATTGAACTCTTTTAGCAACGGGCTAAGACTATCTCGTACAGATCTTGTATAGAGCATGGTGCTTTCCCATCCTGATCGAGTTTCTCCGTGGCCCCATGCTTGGTCACGATAAATTTCACTGAATACGTCTGCTATTTGTTGATTCATAGTCTAGTATTTATAGGCTAATTCTATACACAGAGTCAGCTTTAGATAGTCTAGTAAATAGTTGTAGGGCTGAGTTTGATTAAATATTTTTTTAGGAAACAACAATGTTAGAGCATGTAAACAATTTAATGGGCATAAAATACGATGGGCAATACCCCATAATTGAAGGAGTAGCAGTACAGGCCCTAGAATCATGGGCCAAATTTACCAGTGGCGAAATTACCAGAGAACAGTTAGAATCTGAAATAGATCAATTGCTAGCACCGGAACTTGTGGCCACTTTTGAAATGCCGGATTCAAAATTTCAAGGCTACATGGTAGCACAGTTAGAAGGTTTGAAAACCCAAGATCCCGAGAATCATATGCCCGGCACAATTTTTGATGTTCAAGGTCAGGATGTGACCTACACACCATCAACTACTTTTTCTAGATCTGATCCTATTGAATAAAGATTCTGCTATATTAGCAGAGCCCACTAGAACTTTAAGCAGGGAAAACACACCGATCATGGCTAGGCCTGTGCCAAAGCCCGGATCGGTTTTTCTTGGGTGACGAGCTTTCCAACGTCCTATAACTCTGCTTAGAGGAATACCGAGACTCATCATGATCTTACCCGCCCATGGGCTAGTCTCTCTAATGCCCTGTTGTCTGGCCATTTCTAAAGCCCAGGGACTGGCCAAATCGTAGGCCCATTTTATGGCCCATTTTGATATGGCCTTGCTAAACTCTTGGTCGCTCATCCAGGGCATCATCTTTATGCCCAGACCTTCCATCCAATCTACCACAATCACAGCCCAGGCCAAATAGCCCGCATGTGCATCAGGATCATTTTTTTGTAGCATTATACCAAATTCTTGATCAACATTAAAAATTTCGTCAGGTAGCAGACCCAACTGATTCAACTTGGTGCATATGATCTTGCTGTTAGAGTAAAAGGTCATAACAGGTCTATAGTTAGTGGTATTGGGTGCAGAATCAGTAGCGGCCCACTCACCTGCACTGTCTGTCCAGTTATAGTTACTGTTGCCCGAGTTAAAAACTCCAGAGACCTGTCCCGTGGTACTCCACGTTGTGGGGCACTGAGCCCAGGCCCAGCAAAAGGCAATGTTATTGGCCGTGGTCCAAGTCCAGTTACAGCCTATGACAAAATCCCCAACGGAAAAGCTCTGGCTGGAGTTGGTATAGACCGTGGTCCAACCAGTGGTTATATCAGTACCCGGTGCTGTGGTGGTATTCTGCATGTAGAACTTGTAGTTCGGGTAGGGTTGATAGGTAGGGACCCCGGCCACGTACCAACTTACTCTGGGAATAAAAATTGTGCTGTTACTGCTGGCATAGCTGGGCCAACCTATGGCTGTTTTTATTTCTGCTGCGGTAAACGTGCTCTTAAAGACCTGCCTACGAAAGTAGTTGTTCACGGGCCCGGCTGTGGTAGTACCCACTGTATTGACAACTGCGCTGGAATTATTGGTCACAGCGGGTCTATAGATATAGGGAACTCTGCGGAATCTGGGACTGGGTCTATTTGTGGTAGTGGCATTGGTAGCTTCAGTGGGCTGATAACTGCCCGCACTGTCAGTTAGACTATAGCGCCAAGTATAGCCCGTGGTAGAATCCACTGTTACCACCCCTGTGCTGCTCCAGTTTGTGGGACATTGATCCCAAGCCCAGCAGACAGCTAGGTTATAGCCCGGCGAGCGCACAAACGATGTGTCTAAAATATAGCTGTTTTCACCTAGGGCAAAGCTCTGACTGGCACGAGTGTAGACCAAGGTCCAGCCCGAGGTAAGATCTGTAGTGCCATCAGTGGTAACGTTCTGCATGTAGATACGATAATTGGGATAGGGACTGTAGGTCGGTACACTGGTCAGATTAAAGGTAAGTTCGTAGATACGATCCCCATCACTGCCCCCACCCCATCCAACATTGGAAAATTCTCCGGTTAGATACCATACTTTGATCAACTCTCGACGATAGTAGTTGTTCACAGGTCCGGGAACAGTACCACCGGGCGCAGAATTTGTTCTATATATGGGTTCGTTGTAGTTCCAATCTTTACTGTAAAACTCACTGAGGCTAACAGAACTGCCGCCCACTGCTTGTTGTCTCAGTAGCACTCCACGAGTTCTTATGCTGTCTAGAACCACGGGTGTATAGCTACCCAGTTCTGTGGAAATATCAAGTGCGCTGATTGTGCCGCTGCTTTTAATGGTCATAAGATGAAAGTTTATTTGTAATGAGGTATTTATCAGTGCTGGTCAGGCCTCCCCCGCGCGAAGCGCCAAGCGGTTAAAAAGATTTTTCCAGGATGAGTTATCAGAGTAGATAATACAGTGATATCTACTATAGATCCACAGTAACTATACAGTGAGTATACAGTGACTACAATATCTACCCACAGCGGCCCAAGACCTTATATACACAGTGAAAAAATTGTGCAAAAAAATTTTCACAGTGCAGAATCTATTTTCTTGGGAAGTTTTTACAGTGTGTGCAGAGTGTGAACCCAGAATTGGTTTACTGTAGCTAAAAAATTGCCGCGCAAAAAAAGTAAGGTTTGGAGATCTCGGCCCCTGGTGATCTAGTCTAACTCAGGGTTTTTTTGGGTGGGAGATTTTGAGAAGTTTTTTGAGAACTTTGGGAGAACTTTGGGGATTTAAGGCATGCTTGCTGTTGTTTTTATGCAACAGTTTTAAATTACTACCTGACCACCCCACCCTGACCACTCTCCTCAGCCAAAAAGAAAGGGCACCTAAGTGCCCCAAAATCGCTACCACCCACCTAAATTCTTAGTCCATACGCGAGCCAGCATAGCACCGCTCTAGGCCCAGCTTGTCACGCAGGACCTGTGCATAGGCCTCAGCACCTGCTTCCAGGATGTTCAAGCTCTGCACAGCAGCCTTGCTAGGGTTCCACAGTTGGAGGCTACCCGTGTAGTCCTTGCGGAAGCCAGCGGCCTGCAGGGCCTTGCCCAGCTTAGAGTTGCTACGTACACCGTAGACATTGACCCAAGCAAAGCCACAAGCGTCACGATCACCGTACTTCTGCAGGGCCAGTTTAGCGGCTGTACGGGCTTGGTGTGCGGCTTCGTTGACAGCGTCTTGCACAGCGTCCAGGTTAAAGTCTTTTGCGTTCATTGTCAGCTCCTTTAGTGCAGTGTTGATGTGTGTATTATAGCGAAGTTCTAATACCCTGTCAAGTGGTAAGGGCTTTGAACTCGTCGTAGGTCAAGTAGAAGTCTGAGCGCGGGTTCCAATACTTGCCCTCTTTGGTGTCATAGTAAAGTACTACACCGCCGAAGTTAAACGGACCTTCTAGACCCTTGCGCTCTGTGTACTCGTTTCCCAGGTTGTCTTTGACTGTGGTTGCCATGGTGTTTGCTCCTTGTTGTATGTATTATATAGCCGTTTTGGCTCTATGTCAAGTCACAAGAAGCCTTCTTCTACCAGCTCTTCCACGGCTTCGTTAAAGGCGCTTTCCAAGTCCCAAACTGAGTTAGCCCTGCGGGTGTCCTTGCGACGGTGTACCGCAGTGCCCTTTTGGTAGACCAGCCACAGATGCTCTTCACAGTAGCTACGGCCTGGCACTGTCTTGCAGCCGCAGGGCTTTAGGTGTTGGCCCAGGTATTGGCATTCTTCAGTCATTTTTGTTGTCCTTTTCTCGCTCAGCTCTGACGCGGCGCACTTCTTCTTCAATCTCTTCGATGGTTTCTCTACGGGTCATCCATGTGTTAGCCATGAACAGGGCTAGGACACACCAAAACTCGGCTGCGGTCCATGCCAGCCCTGCTAGGTCCAAGACATAGCCCAAGGTAGCATACAGGGCTATTCTTTGTAACACCTTAGCCTCGCTTCATACATGTGGTCTTGGCCATGGCAGTCCAAGTCTTGGGAAAGGATTTGCGCAGGTCTGCCAACTTGAGCACCATACGCAGGCTCAGCTCACGAAGCCGGTCCTGATTGGCTTCTACGAACTGGATCAGCTCGGCCTGTGCTAGGTCATCAAAGTCGTAGCGGGCCAGCATCTCATTGTCCTTGACAACCTGCTTGATGCGGAGGATCTTCTCGCGATTGGTATCCATCTGCAGATCAATGTAGTGGCAACGGCTTTCCAGAGCATCCAAGTGATCACGAAGCTTTTTGGAGCGAACGTGCTCGAACTTGATGTTGGTGATAAAGATCGCCGCACCCTTGAACTCAAAGCGGTCCGGGATGCCTTCGCTACGGAGCAAGCGGCTGTCCGTGTTCCAGCTGATGAAACGGCGCTCTGAACTGTCCAAGGCACCCTTGAGGATGTTCAGGCTCAGGTCTTCCATAAGGATTGAGTCGCAGTCGTCAAACACAACCACGTTACCTTTTTCAGCAAACTCGTAGAGCTTGGCGTAGAGTCCGATGGCACTCATAGCACCTTTTACCACTTCGAACTTGGGCTTCTTCTCTGCCAAGGTATTGAACAGGTCTGCCTTTTGCAGTACTGCCTCAACACCGTAGCTCTTGCCCACACCCGGGGGGCCCGAAACGATCATGGCACGTACATCACCAGTCTTGACTGCCTTGGTCATCTCGGTGAGGATCTCAAAGCGCTCTTTGAGTCGCTCTAGGATCTGTGCATCAGTCTCCTTGGCGACTTCCTTTTCGCGACGCTTGATAGCATCGGTGTCGAACTCGAGGACTGTAGTGCCCTTTGAGGGCTTGGTGTTGGCTTTGGCCATTTGTGCTCCTTGTTGCGTTAAAAGTGTATTATACTGCCTATTTAAGGCAGTGTCAACTCTTTTTGGGCTTCTTTGCTCGGGCTTCCTGCTGGGCGATCTTGCCAGAGTAGGCGTTGCCGGCCTTGTGGATCAGACCGGTCTTGGTGTAGGTGATAACACCGCCAGTGGAAGAGGGGATAGTGGTTCCAGGTTTCATGTCTGTTCCTTTACTTGGTTTGGGTGTCAACGGGTTGAGTGATCGCTGTGGGTTCGGGGGTAGGTGTATTGATCTTGCTGATCATAATCACAGCGCCTGCCAGGACGGCTGCTACTGCGGCTCCTTTGAAACTGAGAACTGCTCCAATCATTGTCTGCTCCTTAGTGTCTATGTGTGTATTATAACAAAGAATCAAAGCCCGGTCAACCTCTAGGGTCTTTAGCTCTTTGAGCCAGTGTGGCTTTTAAACAACAGTCCGCAGAGCAGGCTCAGACCCCAAGCCTGTAGCCAAGTGATCTCATGCAGTCCCGTAAAGATCGAAGGCATCACAGCATCCCACAGGAGCATGACGGGCAGGCTCAGCAGGAAGCTCAGGAGGACGACGAGGGCCAGGCCTCCAATGATAGTGGCTAGTGTGTTCATTGTTTCACCTTGTTGATTAGTTGTTGTGCTTCTTTGTATTCTTGCTTGACTCCGTCATAGCATTGTTCGACTACAGCCATCTTCATCATCTCAATGATGCTTTCGCATTCCAGGCGCTCGCGTTTGGGCATGGCACGGAGCAGGCGCTCGACATCTGTGTATTCCTCACAGCCCCAGAGCATGTCTGCAAGGACCTTCTGGCGCTCAGTGAGCCCGTAGAGTTCGAAATGAACTGACATATTAGATCTCCTCGTTGATCATCCACACGCCCATTTGGGCCAACAGTCCACCGCTGAATGCAATGCCAGTCAGTGTGAACCAGTCTTTCCAGGTTGCTTCTGCTTGAAGCTCTGTGATGCCCCCTGCAACACCTGCCATGACCAGTAGGCCCATGAAAAATGCCACTTTGCCAATTCGTTGTTTCATCGTCTGCTCCTTAGTGTCTATGTGTGTATTATAGCGCCAAACAATAGCCCTGTCAACCGTAGGGCTATTCCTGCCTCAGATGTAGTCCATGTCAAGCTCGTATTGCTCGTCGTACCAGTTGTCATTGTGCTCGGCGTACATCTCTTCCTGGCGGGCGATCTCATCCTGCTCATCGCGCCACTCCATGTACTCGCGCTCATCTTGGGCTTCACGGACACGGACAATCTCTTCTGCCAGCTGTCGGCTGTAGCCAGCGTTGATCAGCTCTTGAACTTGGAACTCGAATTCTTCATGTGGATAAAACATCGTTGCTCCTTAGTGTCTATGTGTGTATTATACGATCAAACAGCGACCTTGTCAACCACAATCTCCTTGGCCGGAAAGCGGATCACACCCTCGTACTCTAACTGGCACCGCTCGAACTCAGTGATGTAGGCGTTGGCAACCACTTCCCAACCGATCACATGCTCGCGGAACATCTCGTTGTCGCACTCGATCTGCCCTGAGACCAAGTTGACGATCTCAGCAGCCCTGTTGACATCAATGTCCTTGACCACGTAGTCACTACCGCCCTTGGCCTTCCAGTAAGGGTTGTCAGCGTCGCCGTAGTTCTCGTAGACTTGGGTGATGATCAGCAGCTTCGACATAGTGAGTGCTCCTTGTTGCGATGTATGTATTATAAGGCCGTTTCAATGACCTGTCAACCTACTCGGGTATTGCCTGCTAGGACCTTTTGCTTGAGGTATTCTAGATAGGTAGCGTGAGCCTTGTACCAATCACTGTCAATGGCTTTTTCTAGAGCGCGGACCTTCTCGTCGTCGAGGATTCTGATTAGGTTCTCAGCATCAATGTCGTCTAGGGTGAACTCGAAACGGACCACATTGACTCCTTACTTAGTACGATGGGTGAGATAGAAGCGACCGTTCTCTACCCGGCCGCACATCACAAGTCGCAGAGGGAAACCATATTCTGCCATGATCTCGCGCATCTTTGCGAACCGGTTCATCTTGATCTGCTTCTTCATCATGTGCTCCTTGTTTGTCTATGTGTGTATTATAGCAAGATCACTCGTTGATGTCAACCACTCTGTTGACAAATTTGTGCTCCAAGATCACACGGTCACGAACAGCACCGTAGACCTTGATGGGCTCTTCCAGATCCATGTGATGGCTCACAGTGCCACCGTATTGTACACGGCTCAGGGTCACACGACCTTGCACGGGGAACAGACCCATGTACAGACCGTTGATTCGTAGGCCTTCTAGGTTCCAGTTCATGTTAGGCTCCTTGGTAGCCGCAAGCAAAGTCTTCACCAGCATCCAACTCCCAATCGTAGCTGTCTTTGGGGTAGATTTGATCTATGGCCAGGACGGGATACCAGGCATCAACCATCTCGTAGGCAGTCTCCAGGTTCGGAGCCTCAATCTCCATCTGCAGGGTTTGGTTGCCGGTACAGTCTTGGTTAGTGTATTCTACGATGTAGATCATGTGTGCTCCTTGTTGTGATGTATGTATTATACGATCAATCGTACTGGATGTCAACCAAACGGCTGTCTTTAAAGATGTAGTACGAATTTATTACACCGTAGTAGGCCCAGATGCAGGAGTTGCCCGGAACTAGTGTGTAAGACTCTACCTTCTTCTTTCGCAGGTCTTCGACGACCAGTAGAACCTCTAAGGGGTTCAGCGTGGGATCGATGCGGTTCATTGCAGTGCCTCAAAGGTACGACCACGCAGGTCAATGGTGTAGGGGTTCTTAAAGCGGAACAGCTCTTTGGTGCCTGCCCGGATGTAGCCCATACACTTGGCAGTCCGGTTCTTCGGCTGTTCTAAGAACACGTAGACATGATTAGGGCAGTCTTCACCCCAATCTGTAGTCTCCTGGTAGATGTGGAACTTCTTTTTCATCTTAGACCGCACAAGCGACCATAATGAAGAAGATGAACAGGGCGATGTAGCTTGGCAGTACCATAGCGTTCTCCTTACAGACTATAAACCCAACGACGGAACTTGGTTGACACGGTAGTCAGAACATTCACAGCAATGACCACAGCCGCCATCACAAACAGAACAGTTTCAAACATATCAGCTCCTTTGTTGTCTATGTGTGTATTATAACGCGGTTTTACCAGATTGTCAAGCCACTTCTTTGAAGATTTTGTAGCCTCTGCGGCTCAGAACTTCGATAGCGGCACGGACCTCTACGGCCTGCTTTTCCTCCCAGTCCAGCATCTCCTTGGCACCCTTGATGGTGTCTTCCTCGAAGCTCTTGCCTGTGAAGAAGTGTGTGTAGATATAGCAACGATCACCGTCCTCTGTCTTAGACATTGTGATAGCACCGATACCCTTGTAGATCTGTGTTTCGCCTTGTTTCATATTGTGCTCCCTTTGTGTTAGTGTGTATGTATTATATTAGATTCCGCCTTGCCTGTCAACCCCTATCCATGATTGCTCTGTGGCGATTGTGCAACACTCTGTGACATCTTTGAGGATCTTGGTCAGCTCTACGATGTTGAGTTTCAGGAACTCTTGTGTGGCATACAGGGCATGATCTTCTTCGCGATTAGCCAGGCCTCGAGCTTTGATAACTTCTTCCAGGTAGGCCTGCTTGCCTTCAATGGTCTTGATCAGGTTGTCGCGGACGGTGTAGATGTTCATCATTCAGCCCTCGTAGATAGGTCCCATCAGACCCAATTGGTCACAGACATCACCGGCCGCATCATCGAGACGGTCGGCAATGATTTCTTCTACCACAGTCATATCTTCGCCAACCATTGCTTCCTTGATGATTGTGAAAGCATCCTTCAACAGCAACTCGGCGAACTTGTAGATATCTACGCCATCTTCCAAGCCGTTTTCGGCATCACGGGCCAGACCGTATTTGTCTACAATCATCCCAGCCTGTTCGGCAAGTCTTTCAATACGTTCGTTCATTTCACTTCCCTTTCAAGGATTTCTGTGTCGTAGAGATCGCCGTACTCGGATGCCAGGGCTTTCTCTTTTGAGTCGTAGACACCGTAGACAGTGCCGCGATATACAACGATGTAGACTTTCATAGTCTGCTCCTTAGAGTGCAAACTGTTTGCCGAACTTCTTGGTGAAGTCAGTCTTTGAAATGCTTTCGATTGACACTTTGATTTCGTCAAAGATCTCAATGGTCCGGGCCACATCGAATACATCCAAAGAACCAAAGTCCCAGAAGCGATCCATATACATACCGTCCATGTCAATCATAACCATGATTGCACGATGATAACCGGTTTTGTAATCAACCACGCGGTAGAGTGTGTGTTTCATCTCTTGCTCCTTAGTAGCCAGGGGTGTCGGTGATGCAGACATAACTACGACCGTCAAAGGTTTGCACCTCAATCATGTCCTCATCCACCGGGCTTTGGTACTCCAAGTTCATGCCCATTTCAACTTCCAAGTCCTGTGGCATGGTGCTCAACAGTTGGATTAGATCACGGACGGTTAAAGTTGGCTTGGACATTTTGTTGCTCCTTGTTTGTCTATGTGTGTATTATAACGCCTTTTGGATAACCCGTCAACCTGGACGGGCTTTGGGTTATTACACAGATCCTACGTAGTCTGCACGAACATACCAGTCAGGAGCACTTGCGGCGGTGTTGTGCTTGGTGTTGTAGTCTATAGCGGCCTTCTTGGCTTCTGCTTCGTTGTCGAAGTACCAGGTGTCCCAATGCTTGCGACCACTGTACCGATCATACTCTGTAAGAACAACTTTGAACAGGGCTTGGTTTAGAGTGACTCTGGCCATTTTGGCGTCCTTTCTTACTGGGTGAGCTTTAATTATATGGCCGTTTACCAGATCTGTCAACCAAAAAGAAAGCCCGGCTGTGTCTCACGACAGGGCCGGGCTTAGGAGCTGCCTGGGACACTACCCCCAGGACTTTCGGAGCAATCTTACAGGCTCATGCCCATAGACTTTGCCAAGTAGCCCAATGCAACGATTTCGCGGCTTGGACGACCTAGTTCATACTCGGTAACTTGAACGTTGTTGCCAGCGGTGCGAGTGTTGGCATAAACAGCGTAACCAGCTTGACGGATACGGCTTGCTTCTGCGGCAATGTTCTTGATACCGAAACGCTTTGCGGCCTCGCTAGCGGTCAACTTCTCTCCAGTTTGGAGGGCGCTGAACAACTTGTAGGTCTTCGTGGTCTTATTGATACGTTTCATTTTCTTTTTCCTTGTTTAGACTGCTGTGCAGTTAGAAACAAGTTTACAGGATGTCTAGGGTTAGGTCAAGCCTCAGTTTTGCCAAATTCTTTAGAAACGTAGTGTTCAATCAACCTACGTTGGATCAGCGTAACCAAATCTCCGTGATCGTCTGCAACAATGAAACGAACAGGACATTTACCCCAAGTACCTAGCCGTTGAAATTGGGCAAAATACCTACGATGGTTCTTGTTCTTAGCATCAAAGGCAACATAAGGCCTTCCGTGAAATTCTAGTCTGCTCATCAAATCTCCTAATACCCCGCAGTATAGTTCCCGGTCTTACGGCACTCTGTCCAGCCGGGGCCTTCACACGGCAGTTCTTAGAAAGGAGCGTCTTCCATGTCTGCGAGCTGCTTCTCAACTTCAGCCTTGCTCACAGTGCTCTTAGGTGCGGCCTTCTTAGCAGCAACCTTGGCCTTGATAGCATCCATTGACGGACCTTTCTTAGCTTTGGGAGCTGCTTTGGCCTTAGGTGCCTTGGCAACCTTCTCGGCCTTGGCGGGCTTGTCTGAACGCTTGTCAACTTCTGCCAACAGTGCAGCTTGCACATCGGCATTGGTCTTGCCATCGCGAGTAGCGAAGTCGATACTGATCAGATAGGCAACGGCATCCTCTTTGGTCATCGGGTGCTTGAGCTCGATGATGTCAATGTCGGTGTGACCGTTCTTGATCAGGACCTTGGTACGCAGTGCATCATTCGCAAAACGAACTTTGAACTCGCCATCCAGTTTAGAAACGCCAGCATGAGTAAAAGATTTAGACATGTTAAACTCCTTATGTGTGTATGTCTGTGTTGGGAACCATTCCCGTTTGTGTAAGTCTTTATTGTACAGCCTTTTGGATTGGCTGTCAACCATTAGCTGTTGAAAGTATCGTAGGGGCTGTAGTCCTCCTGTGGCGCATCTGCCACACCCATTTCTTGTAATGCGCCCAATACCTGCTCAATCGGGCAGTTTAGTTCTGCCGCGATGGCTTTGGCACTCAGGCCTTCGATGTACAAGCTCTCGATGTCGTAGCTTAGATCTTTCAGTGCGCTCATCAAAACTCTCCTTCTTCCAGTTGTTCGTCAGTCGTTTCAATCAGTTCAGCACCGCAGTCCAGCAGGCTGTTCAGGATGTCTACAATGTCTTGCGGACCTGCCCTGTGTCCTTCAAACAAGACCTCGCCGCAGTGTCCCAGGACAGTGGTCCAATCGCCACTGCCCAGGCTGTTCGTAACAACCTTGATCATGCTTCCTCCCGTGCTTTCTGGAACTCAAAGGCATCCGCCAGCGTCAGGTACTCACCGTCGGTGCCGTAGAACGAAACAAACCACGTAGCCACGCCATTGACGTTGCGCAGGATGTAGTCGTATTCCTCACGCTGGCATTCGCGTGTGTATTCCTGGAAGTCCTTGTAGGTGTGTTTGACCAGGTCCTCGCCGCGATCACGTGCGTAGATCAAGCACCAGTCAGCATACTTCTCACGATACGCATTGTATTCGTCGGTGCCGTATCCATGAGGATTGTCAAAGGCGTGCTGTTCGCCGATCTCAGGAGCCAGAGAACTAATGGCACCCAGGTCAATCAGCTTCTGCAGTTTGAACGGGTCCGAATAGTGATCGCGCAGGATAGCGCCGTTGTGATCCAAGTAACCGTCCCAGTGGCAGTAGACTTGCTCTACGGTACCGTCTGCGAACTCAAGTGCAATAGTAGAACGAGTGGCCATTTGTGTGCTCCTTAGTGCGTTAAAGTGTTTCTATTATACAACGGTTTTACCAATGTGTCAACCGTTTTTAGACATAAAAGTCTGTGGTAAATTTACAACGGTCGTAGATCACTTCACGGACTGCCGTGTCCATCAGTTCTCCGTACTGGTCCTGCTTTTGATTTGCAACGAAGCGCATGATGCTCAGAGTCTGCGTCCAGTCCAGGCCTGCGGCCTGTGCCAGGGCTACAATCTTTCCAGCAACCTCATCGCCTTGTTTAGTGTACATTGAGAAACCGCTCATGTCTGCTCCTAGTGTTTGCTGTTGATGTGTGTATTATACGGTCTTTTGAATAACCCGTCAACCAATAAGGACAACGGTTTGGCCTTCTGCTTCTTCGTCGTCATCCCAGTCCTGCTCTACAACCTTGTGCATACGGTGGTAGTCGCTGTACTTGACTTGGCCTTCGTAGACCTCGCTGACCGTAGGTGCAACCTGAGTGCGCCAGTGATCACCGTAGTTGTAAGAGAAATGGACTTCCGCATCCTGAGGCATCTGCTTGAGTTCCTCGATCAGGTCTGCTACATTCATCATCTGCTCCTTGTTGCGATATATGTATTATACGATCAAATGTCAAACCATGCAACCAAAATCCGACCATTTTGCACAAGTACCATAGTGCCCTCATCGCGCTCGGTGTTGCTGTTACGCAACAGCTTAGTGGTAATGATTTTTACTGAACGCTCGCTGACG
>JACCDO011232520.1_pt1 | contig 17234 bp, 19 predicted proteins | sample 7446101 | NCBI WGS metagenome assembly JACCDO01 (sample SAMN15323440, study PRJNA562643) | freshwater metagenome | isolation source: river surface water | place: USA:Blue River Watershed | collected 2017-08-16 | reverse complement strand
CGTCGCAACGAAATTTTGATCGTCCGCAAACTGGACGCCATCCGGGGCGCGCTTGACAGCTTGCAAATCTCTGACCCCGCCAGCTCCGTGGATGTCTATGACCGGCTGGGGCGGGTGAACAGAATGCGGCGAGGCCGGGGCTACAGCGAAGCCTGATTTGGGTCGGCCGCTTTTTCGTCGCCTGGCCGCATCCCCTTGAGCCAATAAACCCACGACAAGATCACTGCCACTGCGGTGTACATGTCCTGTGGGATCTCGTCTCCCACGTCAAGCCGGCTCAGCAAAGCCAACAGCTGGGGGTCCTCGGCAACATAAACGCCTTGCTTTTGAGCCTCTGCCAATATGCGCTGAGCCAATTCATTTTGGCCCTTGGCCGTCACTTTGGGGGATTTGTTTCGCCCGTACTCCAGGGCGATGGCTTCTAGCGATTTCATGCGTGCCCCTTCATGCCCTTGCGTCCACCACAGAGCCTCGGTCTGGGGGTGTCCACTCCTCGGGCTGGCCGGGCCGGGGGGCGTTGAAAATTTGAAATGACCGCAATTTCAAGTCAAAGGCATCCAACTCAAACTGCAACTCTGTCGCATTCAGTTTGGCCAACTCGGCGGTTTCTGGCTTCACAGCCCACATCATGAGGTCGACCTGCTGACCGCCCGAAATCTGCGTGTTGAGCCAAATTTCCCCAAGCCCGCGGGCACGGGAATGAATGTCCACGCTCAGCGGCGGAGACTCTTGCTCTTGGGATCGGGGCGGCCGATGGAAAAAAAGCTCTACCGGGTCTGCGTCCACAAACGGCAACACCACATGCAACGCCAATTGCCCGCGGCTCAGGTCTTGAACGGTCTGCAATTGGGCCGCCTCTAATTCATCCACGGCCCGGTGCAAATTTTTGGAGACCTTCTCCACCAGCGCCTGCCCTTCTTCTTGAGCAAGCGCAGCCAACAATTTGCGCAACAAAGATTTGGGCTCGTCCTGCGACAAGCGCTGCAGCCCCAAATCATGCTCAACGCTTCGGGCCTGCGCCAAAACCGCCCGTCTCAAGGCTTCTGGGTTCAGTTGCGCCATCACAAGGGCTGAGGCCTTGAATTTTGAAAGCCAATCATTGGCGCCGATGCTGCGCGCCAGCACCTCCAAAACGCCAGGCTGTAACCATGGCAGCAAGGATGAAAATCCCGGAGGCTGCAACAAGAGCGTGCTGAGCCGAGCTCCTTGGATAAGCTCAGCCCCATCGGCGCGTTGCTGTGCGGCAGACGCGCTCAAGGCAGGGGCCATGGGCTGGCCTGCCCCTGGGGCCACCGGTTGAATCAACAAGCCCCACCCGCCGGCATTGAGGCTCACGCGCAGGAAAGGCATATCGCCTTCGCGGATGTTCCAACCGTTAGGAATGCCAAACGAAAATTCTTTGAGCCACAGCCGAACTGCCCCATCTTGAGCCTTGGCCACAGCCTGAATGACCTGGCCATCGCGCAGATTCAACTGGGCGGCTGTGTTCGCCTCAACCCACAGGGCGCGAGTCTCGAGATGAATGGCCGGCGCTCGCGCAACGCCAAGGACATTTTCAGGGCCTAGCATGGCCGTTGGCCTTCAGCGCAAGGGCGCGTCAGGGATAGCGAACCCAGTGCCTGCGCGCTTGGCTGCTGTCATGCGCGGGCTCGGCCTCGGAAGCATGCGCAGCCGGCCCAAAGTGCTTGCGAACCAGCGCCTCTTGGCTGGGCAACTGCAATGTCGCGCCCGCCAACAACATTTTGGGTGAGCCTTTGGCGAATGCGTTGGGGTTTTGGCTGACCACAGCCTCTTTCAGCAGGTCGGCACGCAAAGGGCTGTCGCCCATTTGGGTACGCACGACTTTGTCCAAGGTGTCACCGGGCTTGACCGTGTACGTTTTCAGCGCTGGCCCCGCGTTGTCTGCAGCCTGCACCAGCGTCGCGATGGCACCGATGGAAAACGCCAGGGCGACGCGCTTCAGCGAATTCGTGCGTTTGGCAGGGGCAAAAAAATGGGGCTGCATGAAAATCTCCTTCATCTCAAGGGCTGTAGGGAACAGCCACCCATTGGGCTGCACCTACCAATTTGGGGCCAGCAATCTGCTTCAACTCGGCATAGTAGCCAGAAACAGATTGCACTTCAGCCAGGGCCAGTTGGTCAAGGGCCTTGGCTTCTAAGGCACGCGCCGGCAGTTTGTGCCGGTCGGCCAGAATCAGTTGATCCCCCACCCGCAAGCCACTGGCTTCGCCACCTGCAATGCGAAGGCTGTTGGGCTGCAGGTTCAGGACCTCAAATTGCGGCGGAATACAGGCCAGCTTGGCCTCGAGGCCCTGGGCAAACGCTTGCATGAGGAAAAGCAGTTGCTCATTCATCGCCGACGTCAAGCGCTGGGGCGTTGCGCTCAGTTCAGGCGTCTCCATGCCCAGCGTTTGTTGCAATTGATGCAAGACCACACGGTCCAAGCGGCGTGCGACGTCCCAGCGCAAGGCGAGCGTGGCAGTGCCGTAGGCATCCTGCCCAGGCTCCATCCTCAGGGTCAGCCGCCAGGGGATGTGCTGCTCACCACGGCTGAGCAAAGCCTGCTCGTAGCGGGTCGTCGCTTGGTAGGGCTCGCTCACGCGCCACAAAGCGCCGTTCGCGCTGCGCCGACGCAGCCATTCCCGAATCACCCCTGAAGCTTGATGGGCTGACTGCCGTAAGGCGATGGGAATTTGCGGTGAAAGCTGAATGTCCAACTGCATTTGATGCCAGGGCTGCGCTCGGTCATGCGCCGTGCGGCAAGACAACTGGCCGACGGCCTGGCGGTGGTCCAAATGCAAAGCGGCAATGGGCTCTTGGTGCAAAGGCTTGTTGTATGACAAGACCCTGACGCCCCTGACCACCGCGCCTGAGACAAAGCTGCTGCTGTCATGCAAGGCCCCTTGACGGTCGACCCATGCGGTGGCGCGCACTTCCGTCGGGCCCTCCAAGGCAGCTTGGAGCAATGACTGGCGAATGGCTTGCAATTGCTCCTCTGGCCGCAGTGAGGCGGTCTCGGCCTGGCCCACCAGGGCCAGTGCCCACAGGCAAAGGCCCAGCATGCCAGTGAGCAGGGAACGGTTCACAGCCACCACCTTGGTCAAGTTAACGAACGCGCGTGGCGATCTGGCTCAGGTAAAGGCTGCGCAGGTCCTGCACCACCGCGCGGTCCAAGGACATGGTTGTTTCATAGGTGTCTTCACCCACCGGCGTGATGCTCACCAGTTGCGCGCCGTAAATGACGCCCTCCACACGGGTGCGGAAGGTGTCGTTCATGACCGTCATGTCCGCCACGGTGGTCGTGGCGTCCAATTGCTGCCCGTAAACTTGCTCAGTCAAAGAGCGATAAGCGTCCAGCTTGGAGGCGCGAATGGCCAGCAAGCGCTGCTGCGCAGGGTTCTTGTGGTTCTGAACGCTGATGACGGCATAGCCGGTGGCCACAAACGTCTCTCGCTTTTCGACCATCGGGGCAATCATCGACGCCATCGGGGACGCTGGCGCGGGGGCCACGGCTCCCGCATTGGCCGGCGCAGGAGCGCTGGAGAAAAGTGGCGTAGATTGGCAAGCGCTCAACAAAATAGCGCCACTCAATACGGCGAATAGGGCGTGACGGTTCATGACGTGTTCCTCTTGAAACGGTGAATGGCCTGGCGGGAGAAAAACCCGCATGGCAACTCGTGGTGGGTCTGTCTTTGATTCGACCGCATGGGCAACTTCTTGATAGCGAACCCCAGTTTGCAGGCCAGCAGCCAAGCATTGCGAATACTTTTGTTGTCTTGCCTCTGCCAACACATTCCGGACAATGCACTAAACACTCTATCGGCATGAAAACCCATTCCCATTACATCGGTATCAGCAACGCTGCGCAAGGCTTGCGCAGCATGCTGGCGACCATCGCAAACTCCAATGCGACCGTCATGATCACCGGTGAAAGCGGCACTGGAAAAGAGCTTTTGGCACGCGCGCTGCATGAGCAATCCAATCGCGCCGGATCAAACTTTGTGCCTATTAATTGCGCTGCCATCCCCAAAGATTTACTAGAAAGTGAACTTTTTGGGCATCGCAAAGGCGCATTCACAGGCGCGGTCAACGACCGGGTGGGGCGATTTGAGTTGGCGCACGGCGGCACCATTTTTTTAGACGAAATTGGTGACATGTCGCTGGACATGCAAGTCAAATTGTTGCGTGTGCTGCAAGAGCGAACCATTGACCCGATTGGAGGCAGCCGCCAAGTTTCCATCGATGTTCGTGTCATTGCCGCCACACACAGGGACTTGGAAGAGGAAATTTCTGCTGGCCGTTTTCGCGAAGATTTGTACTATCGTTTGAATGTTTTGCCAGTTGTCACCCCGCCCTTGCGTGAGCGGCCGGAGGACATTCCCGACTTGCTGCGACATTTTGGGCAGCGTTTTGCGATCCCTGGCGTGCAAGCCGTGAGGTTTGATGCCGATTTCACCGAGGCTTTGCAAAAATACCACTGGCCCGGAAATGTGCGGGAGCTGTCCAATCTGGTCGACCGGTTCAGCACGCTGTATGCAGGGCAACGGCTGGATTTGCGCGCCATCCCCGCAACGCTTTTGCCCAAAGGGCTGGTCCCTTTGCAGGCGGCGCTTTTGGCACACAGCCCGGTGGTGGCGCCTCAGGCCATGACCCCTCCCCCTGAGGTTTTGGCCGAGTTGGGCGACACGCCCGCCGACATGGAAACCGATGTCGAAGACATCATCATGTTGGCGCAAGGGATGCCAGAGTTGCCGCCAGAGGGCATCTCATTGAAGGACAGGTTGGCTGAAATTGAGCGAAGCATGATTGAGCAAGCTTTGGAGCGTGCCCAAGGCAATGTTTCTAAAACTGCAAAATTACTCAATTTGCAGCGAACGACGTTGATTGAAAAAATCAACAAATATGACTTGAGGTCGGTTTAAGCCTCAGCCGACCCAGGGCGCAAGCGGCCTCTGGGTCAGTTGGTGTCTTGGTTCAGAACCGTGATGCTCATGCGCCTGTTTCGGGGGTCGCGCGGGTCTTTGGCATTGGCAGGGTCAGTGTCCGCGACGCCCTCGATGCGGGTGAAGCGGCTTTCCGGAATGCCTTTTTTCTCCAAAATTTGGCGCGTTGCCTCTGCGCGCTCAGCAGACAAAGACCAATTGTTGCGGCCATCCGGGCTCTGGAAAGGAACGCTGTCGGTGTGTCCGCGAATGGCGATTTTGTTGGGCATGGTGGCCAGGGATGCCGCCACCTCACCAATCAAGGCCTGGGCACGCCCCTGCATGGAATTGGTACCGCTGGGGAACATTGCAAAGTCTGCCTTGTCGATGATCTCGATGCGCAAGCCTTGCTTGTCCCTGGAGATCGCGACCTGATCCTTGAGGTTTTCAAGTCGCTTGTTCTCTCCCAGCTTTTGCTTGATTTCTTTTTCTAGCTTCTGGAAGTTCGCCTCATCGGCCTCTGCAGCAATTTTCTTTTTCTGCTCAGGGGTCAGCTTGTCGGGGTCTGGCGCCTCATTTTCATTTTCTGGCCCAGGGTCGGTGTCAGGGTTCGGCCCACCCTCGGAGCGGGGCGTGAGCCGCTCGAGCAAGCCGGTCTGGCGCGCTGCGTAAGGGAAGGCATCGGGGTCAATGATGGAGCGCCCACCCAACACGCCATTGGAGCCGGCCAATTGGCCGAAAGGGGTCATGCTGTGGGAGCTGGGCTTGAAGTAATCGGCAATGCTTTTGCGTTGGTCGGCATTGGATGCGCCAAGAAGCCACATCAACAAAAAGAAGGCCATCATGGCGGTCATCATGTCTGCCAGCGCGATCTTCCAAGCGCCGCCGTGCGCGCCGCCATGGCCATCGTCAATGACCTTTTTGATGACAATGACAGGGGCAAGGCCTGCCTCTGCAGGCGGGGCGGCCTCTGCAGCTGGGGCCTCTGCGGGAGGGCCAGCCTCAGCGGCCGCCGCAGTTGCAGCATCCTTTTCGTCAGCCATGCTTATTTGCCTCGCATCCCATCAAAGACTTCAGCAAAGCTGGGCTGGTTGTGGTGGCTGATGCAAACACGTGCCGCTTCAATCACCAACGGCATCGGGTGGCCGTGGAGGTTGGCCACGATAAGTTGCTGGACCATTTTGTACATTTCGCCCTCTTCGTCAATGACTTGTTTCAGTCGGATGGCGAAGGGGCCCACAATGCCGTAAGCCAAAAACACGCCCAAGAATGTTCCCACCAAGGCGGAGCCGATCAAGCCACCGAGGACGGGCGGCGGCTGGTCAATGGCGGCCATGGTTTTCACCACGCCCAACACGCAGGCCACAATGCCCAGGGCTGGCAAGGCGCCTTCCATGCCCGCCCAAGCTTCGGCATATTTGAGTTCATTGTGATGGTGCAGCTTGATCGAGGCGGTCATCACGTCTTCCACCGCGTAAGGGCTGAGGTTGCTGGAGGACACCACCATCAAGCGAATGGTGTCGCAAATCAAGTGCAGCAAAGAATGGTCGTGCAGGATCGGGGGGTATTCAGCAAAAATGGCACTCGACTCTGGGTTCTCAATGTGTGCTTCCAGTGCGACGGCACCCTCAGCCTTGAGCGTCTTGAGGATTTTGGACACCAGGAAGATCACTGCAAGGTAGTCTTCCTTTTTGTATTTGCTGCCCTTGAAAACCTTGCCCAAACCGCCCATGGCGCCTTTGATGATGCCCGTGCTGTTGCTGATCAACATGGCGGCCACCGCAGCGCCGCCAATGATGAACATCTCAATCGGCGCCGCCTTGATGATGGGGGCCATCTTGCCACCCGCGATGATGTACCCGCCAAAGACGAACACAAAAAGTAAGACCAGGCCAACTGCTGCCATAAAGGACTCCAAACGTCACAGCAGCAGAGCCAACATCGGCCTGCCGCTTATTAATCATCACGAAGACCTGGAAGGTTAACTGAAATTCCTACCCCAACCAACTGTGGCCAAGAACTTCCATCACCCCCAGGTCAATTCATGAGCATTCCGGCTCTTGAAGAGGCGGGAATCAGGGAGGGGACGCCTTCCCATGCCTCACGAATTTCACTCATCAACCCATAAATCTCTTCTAGCGCCTCCAGGTCATTGCGCGCATTGACATGAAACAGGCGGCGTGTCACGTAGCCGTAAAGCTCATTGAGGTTGGCCGCCAGGTCGCCGCCTTTTTCAAAATCCAGCGCGCCTTGAAGGCCCAGCACAATGCGGCTGGCGCGGGCGATGCACTTGGATTTCTCTTGAATGGCGCCGTGTTGTATGTGGCCCTTGGTTGCGGCCAGGCTCTCCAGGAGGCCATCAAACAGCATTTGAATCAATTCAATGTTGCTGGCTTTGGCCACACCTGTACTGACCTTGACATCCCCATAACTTTCAATGGCTCGTTGGTTGGCTCGCATGATCATTGGCTCCGAAATTCAATCTTAGACCTACCAGGAATCGGAACCGGGCCGATGAACTTGAGGCAATGAAGAAATGAGCGACACATACCGGTCCTGTCAGGCGTGGGCGGGCTTGGCCTGCAGGGCTTCAGCGTCGGCAATGCTTGGGGCCAGGTCCATGGCAGGCTCTTGCGGGGCAGCCAATGCGGGCACTTCTGGCTCCGGGGCGGGTTCAGGCGCATCCTGGGCCAAGCCGGTTTCAGGGCGGACCAACAAAGACTTGGAGTAAGGGACCTCCAAAGCAAGGGATGTTCTGGCATACAACATGGCGGTGATTTGGTCCACGGTTTGCTGCAGGCGCAACAAATCGTCGTCGCCGGCAGTCGCAAACTCCGCCCCAGCTTGGAAAAGGCTGGTCAGGTGGTGCAAAGGCATCCATGACTCCAGCGAGCCACGTGGTGTGGGAATCATTTTCTTGTTGGAAGGCTGAAGGCTTTGTCCTTGCTTGCCAGCGTGGTAGCCCTCCCAGAAGGTTTGCTCGATGTGCTGGCGCAGCACCGGCTCGTAGTGCGGCTTCAAATTCAAGACAGTTTGCGGGTCTACACCGGCCATGGGGATGCCGCTCATGGCATCCCAAAGCTTTTTCCCGCTCAACTCCCCAAACAGGCCATCCGAGTAGGTGGGCGGCAATTCAACAGGGATTTGGCTGCGGTAAATCGTATTGACTTTGTCAATAAGATAGAAGCACAGGAGCACCAACAACAGCACGCCCCAGGCGACGAAGAGTTGGAAAAAGTTGCTCATGTTTTCTTCCTCTTACCTGAAGGCATGGGCTCGTTCTCAATCTGCAATGTGGAGCGAAGCTTCTTGACCACCGTGGAGAGGATTTGGCTCACCCGTGACTCGCTGACGCCCAGCACTTCGCCAATCTCTTTCAAATTGAGCTCTTCAACGTAGTACAGCTGCATGACCAATTGCTCACGCTCAGGCAATTCGCCAATGGCGGCGGTCACGGCGTCCATGAACTCGGCATGCTCAACAATGGCTTCCGGCTGTTGGGAGGTGTCATCCGCAATGCTCATGACCTCGTCCGTCACAACCTCCAGGGAATAGGTTTCAAATTGCCAGGCTTTGCCCCTTTCCTTGTGAAAGTCCTCCAAATCCTTGCCCATGAAATCGGCGATCTCCGCTTGCGTGGGCGTCCTTCCAAGCTCGGACGCCAAGGCGTGAACCGTTTCATTGTGAGACTTGTTGAACGCGACAGCGGAACGCGGCAAAAACGAAAGCCGCCGCACCTCGTCGAGCATGGCGCCGCGCACGCGGCTGTGCGCAAAGTTTTCGAAGTCGACGCCCTTGTTTGGGTCATACGCGCGCGCCGCCTCAAGCAAGCCAATCATGCCCACCTGAATCAGCTCATCCAAGTCCATGAATGCGGGTACGCGCGCCTTCAAATGCAATGCCACGCGCTTGACCAAGCTCAAATGCGCCAAAACCAGGTCCTCGCCTGGAGAGCGATTCTGCTGGTACATCTTCATTGGGGATAAGGCTCTCATGATTCATCCGGTCTGTTTTGAATCAACCGCTCCATGAAAAACTGCAATCCACCTGAGGCATGCTCAATGGGCCGCAATTGGGTACACACTTCTGCCAAACGCCGAAAGTCCCTGGAGGCCGCCGTCCCGGGCGCCATCTCCAAAACGGATTGGTATTTTTTAAGCGCGGCCAACACCAACTCGTCGGCCTCAATGGAAGTCAGGTAGTGAATGGTGTTGCCAAGGAAGCGCACGCACACGTCGTTCAAGCGCTGGTAAAGCTTCCAGCCTTCGGCCTGGCTCCCAACCATGTTGGGCAGCAGGTAAATTTCATCCAAGTCCATTTGCTGGCTCAGAACCTTGATCGTCCCGTAGGCATCAGCGATGGAAGAAGGATCGTCCTTCACAACGATGAAGCGCCTTTGGCAAGCCGCCAAAAAGGCCAAGACGGAAGGTGAAATCCCGGCAGCGACATCGACAATCAAATAGTCGATGTCGTCGGCCACCTCACTGAACGATTGGACAATGCTTGCCGCTTGAACGGGTGTCAGGCCAGCCAGCTCTTGCACGCCCGAAGCGCCAGGAATAAGGCGGATGCCCTGACGCGTGGTCAGCACAATTTCTGCCAACGTTTTTTGGCCATTCAAAAAATGGCTTAAGTTGTATTCAGCCCTGGCGCCCAAGGCTATTTGGGCATTCGCCAGCCCCAAGTCGGCATCAAAGAGCATGACGCGGTGTCCTTGCTGGGACAAGGCTGTGGCGAGGTTGATCGAGACCGTGGTCTTGCCAACCCCTCCTTTGCCACTGGCTACCCCAATGACTTCCGTTTTTCTTGGTTGGCTCATGTCGCACCGCCATTTTGTTGGGAGGTCAGCTGGGCAATGCGTGCAGAGGCCCTGGCCATTGCAAAATGCAAATCGGCGGCCGCGGCATCTGCCTGCGGCAAGGGCAAGTGCGTCAGTGCGAGGCTGACCAGCTCCTGCGGGTCAAATTGGCGGTGCCAGTCGGTCATTCGATCGCCACGGCTGACAGCGCTGACCGACATGTGCCCCTCTGTCAAGAACTGCATCAGGGCCCAAGGCTGGGTGGCTTCGTCAAATTTGCTGATCATCAGGCTCTTCCAAGAGACGCCTTGAATTTGCAGCAAGCGATGCAGCGTGGTCACAGAGGCATCGGCGCTCACAACGGCGTGAAACTCCGCTTTGGGCGCCACATTGGACACTTCCTTCAACCGCTCATGCATCTGCACGCCAGGGGTGTCGATCAAGACCAGGGCACGGGAAGAAAGCTCATCCAGCAAGAGCTGCAGCATGGCTGGGTTGGCTGCCCGAAAGCAGTCAACGCCCGATTGCGCGCACAGCAGTTGCGTCTGGTTCCAAGCGCCTGGGCGCAAGTCACTGAAGCTGACGACGGCGACCTGTTCATGCCCCAGGGTCGTCGCCGCATGTTGGGCCCAACGCGACACCATCATTGTTTTGCCCGCGCCAGAGGCGCCTGCGAACACATGCACGCCTTGCTCGAGGGAGCCGGCCTCGGTGGACCGAATGGCATGGCCAAGTTGCTGCCTGATTTCAGCCAGCGCGGGCTCCAGAGCATCAAAACCCTGGACGCTGTCCAGCAGCAGGGCGCGCAAGGCCGCGGGGATGGGTGTTTCTTGCAGGGCTGTGCGCAAAGGTTGCAGCGCCGGTGACCAAGCGCCGCCCGCTTGCCACATGGTCATCTGTTGGCTGATCCGGAATTCCTTGCGCAGGGCAGCCAGCTCATCGCGCACCATGTCCACAATTTCACGGCCGCGCAATGCGTCATGCTGCGCTTGCATCTTTTGCTCTTCTGGCTGCGCAGGCTTTTCGACTTTTCTTTGCTGCTCGAGGGTCTCACCCAGCACCTCGGTGAAGCCTGCCTTGGCTGGCTTCTGTGTTTTGGGCATGGAAGGGGTGAACTCCTCTTGGATCGCCTCTTCTGGCGTCAGGGGGTCAATGTCAACCGCCACAATCAATTCTGTCTGGCCACGAACTTGGCAGCTAGAAATCACGAGGACATCGGGCCCATACATGGCGATGGCTTTTTCGTTGGCCGCTCGGGCATCACGGGCTAGGATTCTCTTGAGTTCCATGACGTATCTCAGTTCTTAGTGTAGGTTCGCAGGATTACTTTTTGACTTGTGCGTCAACGGTGTGGATCACCTTGACGGCCTGGTCATCTGGGATTTCGCTGTAGGACAGCACGGTCAAATCATTCACGCGATGGCGCGCCGCCTTGGAAAGCCAGGCACGAATCATTGGGGAGACCACCAACACCGCCGGCAGCCCCTCTTCCTCTAAAACACGGGTACCGTCACGCAAGGCGACGAACAAGCTCTCGGCAAGGCTGGGCTCCATCACCACCGGCTGGCCAGGCTGGCTTTGCTGCAGAACGTTGTGCAGCAACTGCTCCAGGCTGGGCTCCAGCGTCATCACCGACAAGCTGTTTTTCTCATCTACCAGGCTTTGCATGATCATCCGGCCCAGCTTAGGACGAACCATGGCTGTCAATTGCTCGGGGTCTGTGGTGCGGCTGCTGGCTTCGGTCAGCGATTCGGCAATGGTGCGCATGTCGCGGATCGACACCGATTCTTGCAACAAGTTTTGCAGGATTCGCGTCAACACGCCCAATGTCAGCTTGCCGGGCACCAAATCTTCCACGATCTTGGGCGATTTGGCGGCAAGCTTGTCCAGCAGCTGCTGCGTTTCGTCGTGGCTCAACAGGTCGGCAGCGTTCTCTCTCAACACTTTGTTGAGGTGGGTAGAAATTGCCGTGCTGGCATCGACCACGGTGTAGCCCAGCGCTCTGGCCTGGTCACGCTGAGACGGCTCAATCCAGACGGCATCCAAGCCAAATGCCGGCTCTTTGGTAGGTATGCCCTTCAACTCGCCATAAACTTGGCCTGGGTTGATCGCCAATTCGCGCCCCACCTTGATTTCGCCTTTGCCACGCACAACCCCTTTGAGGACGATGTTGTAGCTGTCAGGGTCAATGTTCAAGTCGTCACGTATGCGAACTGGCTGAACCAAAAACCCAAGTTCGGCGGAGAGCTTTTTGCGAACGCCCTTGACGCGGCTCATCAACTCGCCACCTGTCTCTGGGTTCACCAAGGGGATCAACCCATAGCCGATCTCCAAGCCAATCAGGTCAACCTGGTCAACGTCATCCCAGTCCAGCTCTTTGGGGCCCTCAACGACTGGCGCGTCTTGCTTGGCTTGCTCTTCGGCCTCAACTTGCACCTCTTGGCGAATCACCATCAACCCCAGCCCGCCTGTTGCCAAAGCCAGGGTAATGAAGACCAAGTGGGGCATGCCGGGCACCAAGCCCAAGATCAGCAGGATGCCGGAGGAAATGAAAAGCGCAGCCGGGTTAGCCAGCTGGGTTTTGGCTTGCTCGGTCATGGACTCCGATGTGGTCACGCGGGTCACGATGATGGCTGTCGCCAGCGACAAAAGCAAGGAGGGGATTTGGGCAACCAAACCATCACCAATGGTCAACAGCACGTACAAGCGGCCAGCCTCGCCCACCGACAAATTGTGTTGCGCAATGCCAATGGCCAAGCCGCCAATGATGTTGATCAACAGGATCAACATGCCGGCAATGGCGTCTCCGCTGACAAATTTGGAGGCACCGTCCATGGCGCCAAAGAAGTCTGACTCCTGAGACAGCTCTTCACGGCGCTTTTTGGCTGTTGCCTGGTCAATGACGCCGGCATTCAAATCTGCGTCAATCGACATCTGTTTGCCAGGCATGGCGTCCAAAGTGAAACGGGCGTTCACTTCCGACACGCGACCCGCGCCTTTGGTCACCACAATAAAGTTGATGATCATCAAGATTGCAAAAATGATGAAACCAACCAAATAATTGCCACTGATAACAAACTCGCCGAAAGCTGCAATCACCTTGCCTGCAGCATCGTGCCCCTGGTGGCCGTGCACCAGGATCACTCGCGTGGAGGCCACATTCAAGCCCAAGCGCAGCATCGTCGCAAACAGCAGCACCGACGGAAACGACGAAAAATCCAACGGGTTGCGCGTCCCGATCGCGATCATGATGATGACCAGGCTTGCCACAATGTTGAAAGTAAACAAAAAATCTAACAACAGGGGGGGCAATGGCAACACCAACATGGCCATGATCAACAACACCAGCGCAGGAATACCTAAGCCGGTGTAGTCAAATTTCGCCAAGTTCTGTCGAATCGTTGACAGTGTGAGTGTGGTCATAGCCTGTTTACAACTTTTTTTGAACCGTTAAGACTTCATTTTTGGGCAACTCGGAAGTGCCGGTACAGACACCAAGCAATCGATGTGCCAGTTTATCCGTCTGACTGATGGACAAGCCGAGGGGGGGCACAACGGCAACATCTAACCTGTCACGGTTTTTGCTTGTATGAAGGCGTCTGACCTCATCGGAAGTCCTGGAACACCATGAATTTGTTCAACCTTATTGCCAACGGATCCACCGCCAAATCGCCGCTCACCGAGGCGAACGCGGGGCATGGCGTGGCGCGCCCTGACCAGACCGGGTTGAACCAAAAAGAGTTCTCCAAATACCTGAACAAGTTGCTGGACGCCAAAGCTCAAATCGACAATTTGGATGTCCATCGGCAAGACCTTGCCGATTGGAAGCGCATGGCAGCGGCAAACCCACCCAGCGAGCGCCCCGACAGGGTTGCCAGAGATGCCCGATTTGACCCCCCCAGGTCCGATGCACGGGACAAGCGCGATGCCATGCCGTCTTCTACCCAAGTGAATGACCCTGCCCGTGACGCAAAGCCCAAGGGCCCTTGGGCTTCACGCCAAAGCACGTCAAGCCCATTGAACCGGCGGGCCGAGCTCAACGCCAATTCGGCGCCAACGGACGCCAAAGAGGATGTCCACGCGGCCACGGAGCCCATGGACCCCAGCGCCAAAGGCCAGGTTGCAGAGTCAGCCTCAGGCACGCCCGGCGTCAACGACGTGAGCCCTGTGACGGGTGAGCCGCAAACCCAAGGCGATGGGCTGGTCGCGTTGCAAATCAGCCCACGCATTCAGGTCATCACGGCCGATACCCTGGCCACCTCTGACGAAAGTCTTGTCGCCTATGCCCGCAGCATGGGCATGGCCGACAGCACCATCCAACAGTTGCTAGGCAAAAGCGCGATCGCTTCGGGCCTTGTTTCCTCCAATTCAGCCGCGAACCTGGGCGGCGACCCTGGCCAAGCCGGCCCTTCGCTTGCCCAAGCATCGGCCTGGCCAGCAGGTTCCCTGCTACAGAGCTTGATGGGTCGCGGGGCCGCAACCCTGCCATCCAACCCGTTGACGGAGGGGCTGTCGATGTCAAAAACCCCGCCATCCGAAACACTTCCCACTTTGCAAGCGGCAATGTTGGAGGGCATTGGCAAAGTGAGCCTTCAAATAGGGACAGGGGTCGCCCCTGCGGCTTCGGCGTTTGCCACCCTGCCCAACAGCACATTGGCAGTTTTGAGCATGTTGGACGCGCAACTGACCCCTGAGGCCATCGACAGTTTGCAAAAAGAATTCAATGCAGCGCCTTCTGAGTTTGCCGATGGCGAGTTGTCCAATGCGCTGTCGGTAGGCTCCTTCGGAGCCAAAATAGCCGCGGGTGGCGCCCACACGCCCGGCGCAAGTGCTGTCAGCACCCCTGAACAGATGGCGCACATGGCAGAAACCTATGAAAAATTGAGCGATAAACTCGCGACTGAATTAGCGTCACGCCTGCACCAACAAATCAGTGATGGGCAATGGAAAATGAAGTTCGCCCTCAAGCCGGCGAGCTTAGGCGCAGTCGATATTCAATTGGAAATGCGTGATGGCAAACTGGCCGCGCTGTTCCAAGCGGACAATCCCCTGACGCAGGACCTCCTACAAAACTCCAGCCAACGACTGAAAGACGCGCTGCACAACTTGGGCATGTCACAGACTTCGGTTCAAGTCGGCCAGGGCCATGCCCAGTTTCAATCCAACGGCCAAAGCCAAACTTCCCCCGACGCCACGAAAATTGGAGACAATCGCGGCCAGACAACAGACCCCGACCCGAACGCCCTTGCTGACATCGGCCGCCGCCGAGCCAGCGATTCACAATTTGATATTTACGCTTGAGCGTAGACAATGAGAGGAGCCCTTCATGGCAACAGCACCCGCACCCGCACCGGCAGAAGAAGGCGAAGAGCAGCCTAAGAAAAAAAAGCCGATCGTCAAAATCATTTTGTTTGCCCTCGGCGCCATTTTGGTCATGGTGGCCGTGGCCTTTGGAACGCTCTTCTTTTCTGGCTATTTTGAAAAGAAGGCTGAGTTGGCCGCCATGGACAAGCTCGAAGAGCTAGAGGCTGCGGCCAGCAAGGCCAAAGTTGAAGCGCCTTCCAAAATCAAGAAAGAAGCCCCTGAGGCCACGCGCTTTGAGAAGAACTACCTTCAACTGGACAAGGAATTGATGACCAACATCACGGGCTCGAAAAAAGTCATGGTGGTCCAGGTGGCGCTGATGACGCATTACGACACCCGCGTGTTCGATAATGTGAAAAAGCATGAGTTTGCGCTGCGCTCGGCCATGTTGGACGTGATGCGCCAAACCACGGAAGCCGATGTGGCCAAGCCAGATTTCCGCAAGGAACTCGCCGCCAAGCTCAAGGCTGAAGTGAATGAATTGCTGGAAAAATTTGAGGATTTCGGGGGCATTGAAGACGTCTTCTTCACCTCCTTCGTGATGCAATAAGCCATGTCCAACCGATCCAACCTTCTCTCACCTGAAGAGCTGTTGGCCTTGACCGAAGGGGTCAGGGACGGCTCTATTGAAGTCGACACCGGCTTCAATACAAAAGTTCGCGTGAGAAAGCACGATCTGGCCAGCGAAGACAGTAGCCTGGGCGTGAATGTCTCGTCGATCGACATGATCAACGAGCGTTTTATCCGCATGTTCCGTCTGGGCTTGCTGGAAGTGTTGCGAACCACGCCACGGGTCAACCCTTCGCGCGTGCAAATTCTGAAATTTGGCGATTACCTGAAGATGCTCAAGCCGCCGCTGGCCGTGAACACGGTGCGGATGCATCCTCTGCGAGGTTTTTCTGTGGTCATCATCGACCCGAACGTGGTTTTCAGCTCCCTCGACAGTTTTTTTGGCGGCTTTGGAAAAGGCGTTGGGGACCTCCCCCCCGGCCGCCTTTTCACCCCCACCGAGTCGCGCATCATCAACATCATTTTGGACGTTTTCTTCAAGTCTTTGAAAGAAGCTTGGGCGCCCGTCATGGAAATTGATTGCGAAAAAATCAGCTCTGAAATCAACCCTCAGTTTGCCCAGATTGCAGACGAAAATGACCTGGTGGTTTTAAGCCGGTTCGAAGCCGACGCGACTGCCACGGGAGACAAAGGCTTCATGGACCTTGTGTACCCCTATGCCACGCTCAAGCCTCTGCGCGAGTTGTTGCGCAACCGCGTGCAAACTGGCGATGGCAATGAGGAGTCGGACAAAGTATGGCGCGAGGACTTGGCCATTGCCGTCGGTGACGCGCACATTGATATTCAAGTGCTGATGGGCCACCTGAAAACCACTTTGCACGACTTGCAAAACATGAAAGAGGGCGACTTGCTTTACTTCAAGAAAACCGAGCTGGCCCAGTTTGTCACCAATGGCGTGCCCTCCTTTGGCGTCAACGTCGGCACGCGTGGCTCGCACGTTGCCGTTCGCATCGAAAAACAGCATATTCCCGGCCAACTTTGAGACAGGAATCCATCATGACAGACACCACAGAAACAACCGCAGAAACATCGACCACGCCGCCCAGCGCGCAAGACTTCCAAGTCAGCCACCCTGGCAACATCAACCCTGAAGTGCTGCAGAATATTTCTGTCACGCTGGCCATTGAGGTGGGGCGCGCACAAATCAAAATCAAGGACCTGATGCGCCTCACGCAAGGCAGCGTGGTGGAGCTGGACCGAATCGCCGGTGAGCCGCTGGACCTGCTGGTCAACGACACCGTGGTCGCACAAGGCGAAATTGTCTTGGTCAACGACCGTTATGGCATCCGTTTGACTCGGGTTGTGCCCTCGACGGAACGACTCAAAACCCTCTGATCTTTTTCTGCTTTCCCAACAAAAAAGGCCCGAAGATCGGGCCTTTTTTTCGGCTCAGCGCCTTTCAGTTTGCGCTGATCTTGCGGCCATTGAGGCTTTGCACGGGGCGCGCATTCAGCTTGAAGGGGAACTTGGCAACCTGCGCCTTGGACAAGTCCACCGGCGTCTTCAAGATGTAAAAGTTGACACCCTCGGTACAAGGCGGCGTCGTCAATGACCCCTCGTAAGCGTAGTGCGACAACGAT
>JACCDO010039429.1_pt1 | contig 17236 bp, 19 predicted proteins | sample 7446101 | NCBI WGS metagenome assembly JACCDO01 (sample SAMN15323440, study PRJNA562643) | freshwater metagenome | isolation source: river surface water | place: USA:Blue River Watershed | collected 2017-08-16 | reverse complement strand
TAATTCCTCTCTAGGAAAAGATCAAGCGGCACAGTCGGTGGCCGCTTTTTTCTTAAATAAGAATCTACATGAGCGTCACGCTAGCTGTTGATGCAATGGGTGGGGACCACGGTCTCGTGGTCACAGTACCCGCCAGCACAGAGCTTCTGGCCGAGTTGCCAGATTTACACATCAGATTGGTTGGAAATGCTGATTTAATCAATCAAGCATTGGCGAAGGTGTCTTCAGACATTCGTGATCGAATCACCGTGGTTCATGCCTCTGAAGTGGTCACCATGGATGATCCCATTGAAGTGGCCTTGCGCAAGAAAAAAGATTCATCCATGCGCATCACTGCCGAACAGGTTAAAGAAGGTTTGGCGCAAGGCGCCATTTCAGCGGGTAACACGGGCGCCTTGATGGCCATCTCTCGTTATGTATTGAAAACATTGGATGGCATTGACCGTCCTGCGATTGCTGCTGTGATGCCCAATCAATTGGGTCGTGGAACGACCGTATTAGATTTGGGCGCCAATGCAGATTGTGAAGCGCTACATTTATTGCAATTTGCCCAAATGGCAGATGTCATGGCTCGTGCAGTAGACGGTGTTAAAAATCCAACGATTGGTTTATTGAACATTGGCGAAGAGGTCATCAAAGGCAATCAGGTTGTGAAGGAAGCCGGTGAACTATTACGTCAAAGTAGTTTGAATTTTTATGGCAACGTAGAAGGCAATGACATTTTCAAAGGGACCACTGACATTGTGGTGTGTGATGGATTTGTGGGTAATGTGGCCCTGAAAACCAGTGAAGGTTTGGCTTACATGATTTCTGGTTTCATCAAACAAGAATTCGGGCGAAACTGGTTGACTAAATTAATGGCCATGGCTGCTATGCCAGTCTTGATGCGTTTTAAGAAGCGCGTGGATCATCGAAATTACAACGGTGCTGTTCTTTTGGGTTTGCGCGGTTTGGTGTTAAAGAGCCACGGCTCAGCGGATAAAAAAGCTTTCAAAACTGCTTTACGACGTGCCTATGAAGGTGCTAAAAACAACATGGTGGGGAAGGTGGCGGACGCTTTCAAAGTGGCCGTGACTAATCCTGAACAGCAGTCTGCAGTTGATTCTCAAGGTCAAGGTGCATGATGACTCAACAGAATTCAAAAATAAACACAGCCACATCGAATAAAACCTACGCCAAAATTTTAGGCACGGGCAGTTATTTACCTGCCAATAGAGTGAGCAACCAAGACATCGCCGAGATGTTGGCCAAAGATGGCATCGAAACCAGTGATGAATGGATTTTTTCCCGCAGCGGCATCAGTGCTCGTCACTTTGCAGCTGATCATGAGCTGACCAGTGATTTGGCTCTGAAGGCCTCTCAAAAAGCGCTTGAGGCAGCGGGTATCTCTGCCAATGAAATTGACTTAATTATTTTGGCCACCTCAACGCCTGATAATTTGGGTGGCTTTCCGAGTACAGCGTGTGTCTTGCAAGATAAATTGGGTATCACCAATGGATGTGCTGCATTTGATGTGCAAGCCGTTTGTTCAGGTTTTGCATATTCTTTAGCGGTGGCTGACAACTTCATCCGCAGTGGCATGTACAAAAAAGTATTGATTGTGGGTGCTGAAACATTCTCTCGGATTTTGGATTTCAAAGATCGTGGCACCTGTGTGTTGTTTGGCGATGGCGCAGGTGCTGTGGTGGTGGGTGCCAGTGATGAGCCTGGTATTTTGGCAACGGCCATGCATGCGGATGGTAGTCATCGCAATATTTTGTGTGTGCCAGGTCGAACCGATAAAGGTCATTTAGAAGGATCCGCTTTCTTGATCATGGATGGTCAAGCGGTTTTCAAATTGGCCGTCAAAGTACTTGAACAGGTGGCGCAAGAAGTACTGACTGCTGCCAATTTAACTCCTGCCAACATTGATTGGTTAATTCCTCATCAAGCCAATATCCGCATCATGGAAGGCACGGCCAAAAAGCTTGGCATTGATCGTGATCATGTGGTTGTGACAGTGCAAGACCATGGCAATACTTCTGCTGCTTCCATTCCCTTGGCCCTGGATACTGCGATTCGTGCCGGACAAGTTAAGCGCGGTCAGCATTTGTTGATGGAAGGCGTGGGTGGTGGTTTTACTTGGGCGGCTGCTGTTGTTAAATATTGATGAGATGCCACTCAAAATTACAAAAATAAAAATGACATTAATCACGATGAAATTAAATTTATTCATCCAGCGATAAAAAATAAATAACAGGACTATTCATGAAATTTGCATTTGTATTCCCCGGTCAAGGTTCTCAAGCAGTCGGCATGTTGAATGCATGGGGTGATCATCCTGAAGTGAAAAAAACTTTGGATGAGGCTTCAGAGGCTTTGGGTGAAGATGTGGCCAAATTGATTGCTGAAGGCCCAGCGGAAGCTTTGTCATTGACAACCAACACCCAACCGGTGATGCTGACAGCGGGAATTGCTTGTTACCGTGCCTGGCGTTCTGAGGGAGGGCCTGAAGCAACAGTGATGGCTGGCCATAGTTTGGGTGAGTATGGTGCTTTGGTCGCTGCTGGTGTGATTGAATTTAAAGACGCAGTGCCCATGGTGAGATTTCGTGCGCAAGCCATGCAAGACGCAGTACCGGTCGGTACCGGTGGTATGGCGGCTATTTTGGGCATGGACGATGACGCAGTTCGCCAAGTGTGCGCTGATGCAAAAGCCGCCACAGGTGAAGTGGTTGAAGCAGTGAACTACAACGCGCCAGCACAAGTGGTGATTGCGGGCTCTAAATCAGGAGTTGAAAAAGCTTGTGAATTGGCCAAAGCAGCCGGCGCAAAACGTGCTCTGCCTTTGCCCGTATCTGCACCATTTCATTCTTCATTGTTAAAACCTGCTTCAGAAAAATTAGAAGCTTATCTGGCCGACAAAACATTTCAGGTGCCACGCATTGACGTGATTAACAACGTCGACGTGACGATACTAAAAGACCCAGCCGCGATTAAAAATGCTTTGGTTAGACAGGCCGCAGCCCCAGTTCGTTGGGTAGAGACGATTCAAGCCATGGCCGCCCAAGGTGTGACGCACGTGGTGGAATGTGGGCCCGGCAAAGTATTGACGGGTATGACCAAACGAATTCATGGTGATTTGAATGGTTTGGCTGTTTATGATCCAGCCACGATGACCGAGGTAATGGCTGTCATTAAGGCGTAAATATCAAAGTACACACTGAATCAGAGAGTATTGGAGAACACATGAGTACATTAAACGGACAAGTTGCATTGGTCACAGGCGCCTCGCGCGGTATTGGCCGAGCCATTGCCATGGAGTTGGCCAAACAAGGTGCCGTGGTCATTGGTACTGCTACCAGTGACAATGGTGCCAAAGACATTGATGCAGCTCTCAAGCCTTCAGGTGGCGCCGGGGTGGTCCTCAATGTCAATGATGTGGCTGCTTGTGATGCTTTAATTGACAGCATTGTCAAAGAGCGTGGCGCTTTGAATATTTTGGTGAATAACGCAGGAATCACCCAAGATAACTTGGCCATGCGCATGAAAGATGAAGAGTGGACTTCGGTCATCGATACCAATTTAAGTGCTGTATTCCGTTTGGCACGGGGCGTTTTGCGCCCCATGATGAAAGCCAAGGGTGGCCGCATCATCAATATCACCTCTGTGGTGGGTAGCAGTGGCAACCCTGGTCAAGCGAATTATGCGGCTGCGAAAGCGGGTGTGGCGGGTATGACACGTGCTTTGGCTCGTGAAATTGGCAGTCGAAACATCACAGTGAACTGCGTGGCCCCTGGTTTTATCGATACAGACATGACCAAAGCCTTGTCAGAAGAGCAGCAAAACTCATTAAAAGTGAACATTCCTCTCCAACGCCTTGGAACTCCTGAAGATATTGCCCATGCGGTGGCATTTTTAGCCTCTCCAGGCGCTGGATACATCACTGGAACCACACTTCATGTGAATGGTGGACTCTATTTGAGCTAAATTGCCCAAATAAGCTGATAAAATCTTTTTTCAACATTTTTACAACAACCCTTGGGGGATTACATGGATAACATCGAACAACGCGTCAAGAAAATCGTAGCCGAGCAATTGGGCAAAGACGAATCAGAAATCAAGAATGAATCTTCTTTCGTTAATGACTTAGGCGCAGATTCTCTCGACACAGTTGAGTTAGTGATGGCTTTGGAAGATGAATTCGGTATCGAAATTCCTGACGAAGAAGCTGAAAAAATCACGACTGTCCAATTGGCTATCGATTTCGCTAAGTCCAAGCAAGGCTAATTCGCTGTGAGCCAGATCAAAGGGCAGCGCCGGGTTGTCATTACCGGACTAGGCTTGGTATCACCCGTTGGCAACAACGTGGGTGAAGCTTGGGATAATTTGTTGGCGGGGCGCAGTGGTATTGCCACCATCACTAAATTTGACCATTCTGGTCTAGGTGTTCATTTTGCGGGCGAAGTGAAGGGCTTTAACGTAGAGGATTATATTTCTGCGAAAGAAGCTCGCCACATGGATACTTTTATCCATTACGGCATCGCTGCAGGTACACAGGCTTTTAAAGACTCTGGCTTAACAGTCACAGACGCTAATTCAGAAAGAATTGGCGCCTTGGTGGGCTCAGGCATTGGTGGTTTACCAATGATTGAAGAAACCCACATTGAATACACCAATCGTGGCGCTCGCCGCATCTCACCGTTCTTTGTGCCAGGTTCAATCATCAACATGATTTCTGGTCACTTGAGCATCAACCTGAATCTTAAAGGCCCCAATGTGGCTGCTGTGACTGCTTGTACAACAGGCCTTCATAGCATCGGCTTGGCAGCTCGCTTGATTCAGTATGGTGATGCCGATGTCATGATTGCAGGTGGTGCTGAATCAACCATCTCTCCTTTGGGAGTGGGTGGTTTTGCAGCTGCACGCGCTTTATCCACACGCAATGATGATCCAGCAACAGCTTCTCGTCCTTGGGACAAAGACCGTGATGGTTTTGTTTTGGGTGAGGGCGCCGGAGTCTTGATTTTGGAAGAGTATGAGCACGCCAAAGCACGTGGCGCCAAGATTTATGCTGAATTGGCAGGTTTTGGCATGAGCGGTGATGCGTATCACATGACTGCTCCCAATATGGACGGCCCTCGCCGCTGTATGGTCAACGCCCTTAAAGATGCGGGCGTGAATCCTGATCAAGTGAATTATGTGAATGCCCATGGTACTTCTACACCTTTGGGTGATAAGAATGAAACAGATGCGCTGAAAGCAGCCTTGGGAGATGCCGCCAAGAAAGTGGTGGTGAACTCCACCAAGTCCATGACAGGTCACCTATTGGGTGGCGCGGGTGGTTTGGAATCTGTTTTCACCGTATTGGCTTTGCATCATCAAAAATCACCACCCACCATCAACATTTTCAATCAAGATCCTGAATGTGATTTGGACTACTGTGCCAATACCGCACGTGATATGAAAATTGATGTGGCTGTGAAGAATAACTTTGGTTTTGGTGGCACCAACGGCACGATTGTGTTCCGTCGAATTTAAACCCCAATACAAGAGTTCCTTGAAAGCCTTCCCAGCGGAAGGCTTTTTGATTTAAAGCCCTTGAAAAATAAGAAAAAACCCTCAAATTAAGAACAGTGATCAAAAATTTTGAAAAATAACCACAATCAGATTGTCATTAAACAAGTTCCTGCAAATACTGACTGAATGCTCTAAAGTATCAACACCATGAAAAAAATCACTTCTGCGCTAAGCTTCAAACTTTTCTTAGGCTTATTGACCGGCCTATTTTTGGCGAGCTCTTTGCACGCTCAAAATGGCAAAGCCAATTCAACACCGAACGCCAACAACATTGCCCAAAGTTCTTCAACGTCAGGTTCAAGTTCAGCCCCAGCCCCAGTGCGTGCTTACCCAGATTTTGTGGATCTTGTGGAGAAGGCGAATCCAGCCGTAGTGAATATCCGTACCACGGAAAAAGTCAACGTACGAAATTCGGCAGGTATTCCTGGTATGCCTGGTTTGGATGAGGAGCAGGCAGAATTTTTCCGCCGTTTATTTGGTATACCGATGCCAAGTCCTGGCCCAAGACAGCAGGGCCCCAATAATCGCAAGCCTCAGCAGGAAGAACAAAACCGAGGCGTTGGTTCAGGTTTCATTATTGAGAGCAATGGTTTTATTTTGACCAATGCCCATGTGGTCGAAGGTGCAACAACAATTTATGTCACTTTGACTGACAAGCGCGAATTCAAAGCCAAACTCATTGGCGCCGATAAACGTACCGATGTGGCCTTGGTCAAAATTGAAGCGACTGGTTTACCTCGTTTGACGATTGGTGATTCATCCAAGGTGCGTGTGGGCGAGTGGGTCTTGGCGATTGGTTCACCATTTGGTTTAGAGAATACCGTGACCGCAGGAATTGTTTCTGCGAAGAGTCGTGACACAGGAGATTATTTACCGTTCATTCAAACGGATGTGGCGGTCAATCCTGGTAATTCTGGTGGACCGCTTTTGAACACCCGTGGAGAAGTTGTTGGTATTAATTCACAAATCTTCTCTCGCTCTGGTGGTTACATGGGCATCTCATTTGCAATCCCCATGGATGAGGCGATGCGCATCTCGAATCAACTCAGAGCCAGTGGCAAAGTCAGTCGTGGCCGCATTGGCGTAGCGATTGCTGAAGTGAGCAAAGAGGTGGCAGAGAGTTTGGGTTTACCCAAAGCGCGCGGTGCCTTGATTCGAAATGTTGAAGTTGGGGCGCCGGCCGATAAAGCTGGTTTAGAGCCTGGTGATGTGATTCTTAGCTTTAATGAGCGCCCAATTGAAAAATCATCGGATTTGCCGAGAGTGGTGGGGGATACACGTCCAGGAACCAAGGCACCGATTGTCGTGTGGCGCAAAGGTGCACAAAAAGAATTTAGCATCACAGTGGCTGATTTAGAACCTGCTGAAAAAGTAGCAACCAAGAAAGCTGAACCAGAGGCGGAATCTTCAACGAAGAATGCCTTTGGCGTGGCAGTGAACGATCTCACAGACGCCAAGAAGAAAGAATTATCAATTAAAGCAGGTGTTGAGATTTCTGCCTTGGCCGAAGAGGGCCCTCTGGCTAAAGCGGGTGCTCGAATTGGCGATGTGATCGTGCGAGTCGGTGATGTCGACATCATTGCAACCAAACAATTTGAAATTGCAATGAAGGCGACTGTCAAAAATAATCGCGCAGTGGCTGTATTTATTCGCAGAGGTGAAAGTACTTTGGTGGTTCCGGTGAAACCCACTAAATAACATTCAAGTGGGTTAGAACTGATTCTAAAAATCAGATAACCCTTTAGTTTTAATCACCTTTATCAGAAAACGGGGGCTTCCCCCTGTTCCGACTACAATAGAGCAAAGAGGCGTCTTATTGCAGTGCAATATGGTGTTGCATTGCGGCAAGCCGTTTTAAGGGAATCCATGGACCACATTCGTAACTTTTCTATTATTGCCCACATTGACCACGGTAAATCGACCCTGGCAGACCGAATTATTCAGCTATGCGGCGGTCTCTCTGACCGTGAAATGGAAGCCCAAGTCCTTGATTCTATGGATATTGAGAAAGAGCGGGGCATTACCATCAAGGCCCAAACCGCTGCTTTGAACTACAAAGCCCGAGATGGCAAGATTTACAACCTGAATTTGATTGATACCCCAGGACACGTCGACTTTTCCTATGAAGTGAGCCGATCTTTGTCTGCCTGTGAGGGGGCTCTTTTGGTGGTGGATGCCAGCCAAGGGGTAGAAGCTCAAACTGTTGCCAACTGCTACACCGCGATTGAATTGGGTGTTGAAGTGGTGCCCGTATTAAACAAAATTGACTTGCCCCAGGCTGATCCTGACCGTGCCAAACAAGAAATCGAGGACGTGATTGGCATTGATGCCACCGATGCGGTTTCTTGCTCTGCCAAAACAGGTTTGGGTGTTCAAGATGTTTTAGAGGACCTCATTAAAAAAGTGCCACCTCCGAAGGGGGATTCAAGTGCTCCTTTACAGGCTTTGATTGTCGACTCATGGTTTGACAATTATGTGGGCGTGGTGATGTTGGTGCGGGTTGTGAATGGCACTTTAAAACCTAAAGATAAAGTTTTGTTGATGGCTTCAGGCTCTCAGCATTTAGTTGAACACGTGGGAGTCTTCACACCAAAATCAGTCGATCGTACTGAATTGTCGGCAGGGCAAGTGGGCTTCATCATTGCCGGCATTAAAGAATTGAAAGCCGCCAAGGTGGGCGATACAGTAACGCATGCACCGGGTCAGCAAAATAGAACCCCTGCTGCTGCACCCTTGCCGGGTTTCAAAGAAGTACAACCTCAAGTGTTTGCCGGTTTGTATCCGGTAGAGTCGAATCAATATGATGCTTTGCGAGAGTCATTGGAAAAGCTCAAGCTCAATGATGCTGCCTTGATGTATGAACCTGAGGTATCGCAGGCCTTGGGTTTTGGTTTCCGTTGTGGATTCTTAGGTTTATTGCACATGGAAATTGTGCAAGAGCGTTTAGAGCGCGAATTCAACATGGAGTTGATTACGACCGCTCCGACGGTGGTTTATGAAGTTGAGCTCAAGGATGGTTCGAAGATTGTGGTGGATAACCCATCCAAAATGCCTGATCCGAGTCGCATCGAAATGATCATGGAGCCAATTGTGGTGGTGAATTTATTCATGCCACAAGAATATGTCGGCTCAGTCATTACCCTTTGTACCGGCAAGCGGGGCATTCAGATGGACATGCAATACGTCGGTCGCCAAGTTAAGCTCACTTATGAAATGCCGATGGCAGAAATTGTGCTCGACTTCTTTGATCGTCTTAAATCGATTTCGCGTGGTTATGCCTCGATGGATTATGAATTCAAAGAATATCGAGCCTCTGATGTTGTCAAGGTGGACATCTTGATCAACAGTGAAAAAGTGGACGCTTTATCCATCATTGTTCACAGAAGTAATAGTCAATATCGTGGACGTGAAGTGGTGGCGAAAATGCGTGAAATCATTCCTCGTCAAATGTTTGATGTTGCCATTCAGGCGGCCATTGGCAGTGGCATCATTGCACGCGAGAACGTCAAAGCTTTGCGTAAAAACGTTTTGGCGAAATGTTATGGTGGTGACATCACGCGTAAGAAGAAATTGCTTGAGAAGCAAAAAGAAGGTAAGCGCCGCATGAAACAAGTCGGTAGTGTAGAGATTCCACAAGAAGCCTTCTTGGCAATCTTACAAGTAGAGGACAAATAATGAACTTTGCGTTGATTCTGTTTGTCTTGTCTGTACTTACAGGCATTGCTTGGGTGGCTGATAAATTGGTTTTTGCGCCACAGCGCAAAGCGGCGGGTATTGATCGCATGCCTCTTTGGTTGGAGTACACCGCCAGTTTCTTCCCAGTCATTTTTGCCGTCTTCTTTTTGCGTTCATTCCTATTTGAGCCTTTTAAGATTCCATCTGGATCAATGATTCCCACACTCATGATTGGCGACTTCATTTTGGTGAATAAATTCACTTATGGCATTCGCTTGCCAGTCATCAATAAAAAAGTCCTTGATATGAATTCTCCTCAACGTGGAGATGTGGCGGTCTTTCGTTTTCCCAAAGATGAATCCGTTGATTACATCAAGCGAGTAATTGGTGTGCCAGGGGATGTGATTTCTTACCAAGGCAAGCGCCTAACCATCAATGGCCAAGCATTTTCTTATGAAGAGAAGCCAGACTATTTAGACCCAGAGAACATGGTCTATGCCAAGTACTACACCGAATCTTTTCCGAAAGAGTTTGGTGGCAAGTCTTATCAAATTTTGAATCACCCACAACGACCTGCAGGCGTCTACACACAAGATCGTTTTCCTTATGCGGATAACTGCAGTTACAGCATCACGGGTGTCACCTGCACTGTGCCTGTGGGGCACTACTTTGTGATGGGGGATAACCGAGATAATTCATTGGATTCTCGTTTTTGGGGATTTGTGCCTGAGAAAAATTTGGTTGGGAAAGCCTTCTTTGTTTGGATGAACCTGGGTGACATCAAACGCATTGGAAGTTTTGAGTGAGCAAAGGGGTCAAGACAGAAATGACACCACGAGCACCTGTTGACGTCAAACTCTTGCAGGAGAGGTTGGGTTATACCTTTCAAAAGCCTGATTTGCTGATGCAGGCTTTGACGCATCGCAGTCACAGCAAAAAAAATAATGAACGCCTAGAGTTTTTGGGTGATTCTGTGTTGAACTGTACCGTGGCAGAAATTCTCTATGAACGCTACAGCGATTTGGATGAGGGTGATTTATCTCGAGTGCGCGCCAACTTGGTCAAGCAACAAGCTCTCTATGAAATTGCTCAAGCTTTACAGTTGTCTGATTGCTTGCGTTTGGGTGAGGGTGAGCTGAAAAGTGGTGGGTTCAAACGCCCATCGATTTTGGCTGACACCTTTGAAGCGATTGTTGGGGCCATTTTCTTAGACTCTGGATTTGAAGCTTCTAAGCAGGTTCTTAGAAAATGGTACTCACAAATTTTGGAGCACGTGGACCCCAGAACCTTGGGTAAGGATGATAAAACCTTGCTTCAAGAATATTTGCAAGCGCATCAATTGCCATTACCGATTTATAACGTGATTGGTACCACTGGGGTGGCTCACAATCAACAGTTTGAGGTCGAATGTTCAATTCCAACACTCAAAATTATTCTGAATGGCAAAGGGGCTTCGCGACGTGCTGCTGAACAGGCAGCCGCCAAATTGTCTTTGGAAGCTGCTCAAAAAATTGTTTCTCAGTCAGGTAGAAAACCTAAAAAGACCAAAGCTACCAAGAAGAAGGCTTCTTTGGTGACTGCCAAAGATCCAACAGAAGATCAGATGAATCTGAAGTTAAAGCCTGAGTGATCTCAATGAACTCATTACCATTTAAACCATCCATCAGGAACTTCTATTCATGACATTTCGATGTGGCACTGTGGCCTTGGTTGGTCGCCCGAACGTGGGTAAGTCCACCCTACTCAATGCTTTGGTCGGTCAAAAGGTTAGCATTACATCACGCAAGGCACAAACCACCCGTCACCGTATTTTAGGAGTGAACACCACGGACACGGCCCAATTTATTTTGGTGGATACGCCGGGGTTTCAAACCAAATATAACAATGCCATGAATAAGGTCATGAACCGCACGGTCAAAACCACCATGGCTGATGTGGACGTGATTCTGTTTGTGGTTGAATCTGGTTATTGGAGTAAAGCTGACGAGCAGGTGCTGGAGATTTTGCCTAAGAACATTCCAGTGGTATTGCTGGCGAATAAATTAGATGTCTTTGCTTCAAGGGCTGATGCTCCTGAGGATCGTGATCAAAAATTATTTACTTTCATGCGTGAAATGAGTGAGAAGTTTGAATTCTCAGAAATCATTCCAATGACGGCTAAAAATAATGATGATGTCAAACGTCTTCTGACTTTCTTAGAGCCCTATTTGCCTGAGCAAGAGGCCATTTATGAGCCCGACATGTTGACCGATCGCAGTGAAAAATTTTTAGCTGCAGAAATTCTCAGAGAAAAAGTATTCCGTCACACCGGGGATGAGTTGCCTTATGCCAGTGCGGTCATCATTGATCAGTTCAAAATGGATGGTGCGCTACGTCGCATTGCCGCCACCATCTTGGTCGATCGAGAGAGTCATAAAGCCATGGTGATTGGTGAGAAGGGTGCCAAACTCAAACGTATTTCGACTGAAGCGCGTCAAGACATGGAAAAGCTCTTTGACGGCAAAGTGTTTCTAGAGACCTGGGTCAAGGTCAAAAGTGGTTGGGCGGATGATCGCGTCATTCTGCGAGAGCAGGGCATTGAGTAACTCTTAAGAATCATTCAAGATCATGGCCACGCGCGTCACCGACGAACCAGCCTTTGTGCTTCACAGCATTCCTTACAAAGAAACCAGCCTGATTTTGGATGTGTTCACGCGTTCATATGGACGCATGGCTTTAATAGCCAAAGGCGCTAAGCGACCACATTCGGTATTGCGACCTGTTTTACAACGCTTTCAGCCTCTGGCGGTTTCGTGGAGCGGTAAAAGTGAGTTGCGGACCATGACCAAGGCAGAGTGGTTGGGGGGTGTGCCTCCTTTGGTGGGGGATGCTTTATTGTGTGGCTTTTACTTGAATGAACTATTGGTCAAGTTCATTGCCAGAGAAGATTCGTATGAAGAGCTCTATGATGAATATGCCAAAACCATTCATTTACTCGGTCAAGATCCTCAAGATTTGGAGCCCATCTTAAGACCCTTTGAGTTGAGTCTTCTTAAAGAAGCCGGTTTTGCGGCCGCCTTGAACTTTTGTATCGATACACAACAAACGCCTGAAGATGATGAGCATTATGTGTATCAGCCTGAGAAGGGTATTCGCCGTCTGCAAGCGGATGATCCTGGTCATTGGCCGGTCATGACAGGAAAGCATCTCAAATGCATGAACGAGAAGAATTACCAAGATCCAGAGACACTTATTCAAAGCAAGAGTTTGACCCGCTTTCTCTTGGGTCTCCATTTGCCAGATCAAGCGATGATGACAAGGCAAATCTTGATTGATTTGAAAAAAATTTAGTTGAGTGTATAATGACTAGTCATCTAACTAGTCATAAGGGTTTCAAGATGAAAAATAACTGGCAAGTTCAAGATGCTAAGGCAAGATTTAGCGAGCTTTTAAATGCGTGTTTAAATCAAGGGCCTCAAATTGTGACTCGTCGAGGAGAGGAGGCGGCTGTTTTGGTGCCAATAGAAATTTGGAATCAGCTAAAAGATCATGCTCGCCCAACTTTAAAATCATGGTTATTGGAAAGTGGTTCAAAAATTGACCTTGACTTGCCAAGTAGGGGAGAGTCTAAGCGTCGCCCCATTGTGAAACTTTAAAAAATTATTCATGTATTTACTTGATACAAATGTCATTTCAGAATTTAGGCGTACAAAGCCACATGGAGCTGTTTTATCTTGGCTAAACAATACATCTAATGATGAATTATTTATTTCTGCTGTCAGTATTGGAGAGATTCAGTCTGGTATTGAGAAAACGCGTGAGCAAGATTTAGTGAAAGCAAAAATGCTTGATGAATGGTTAAGTCAAGTGGTTGGTTTGTATAGTGTTTTGCCGATGGACGGAAATGTTTTTCGGGTGTGGGCTCAATTGATGCATAGACAATCAGATACTGTGATTGAAGATGCCATGATTGCTGCTACCGCGTTAACGCATCGCCTGACCGTGGTTACTAGAAACGTGAAGGACTTTAAAAGATTCAATGTTGATATCCTGAATCCTTTTAAGGTTTAAAAAATTATTTCTCAAATGGTTCGCAAATGCAAAAGCCTAAAAATATCATTGATCTAGGTATCAATATTGACCATGTGGCTACGCTCAGAAATGCGCGGGGTACAGTCTATCCTGATCCTTTGAAGGCGGCTCAGTTGGCTGAGGAGTATGGTGCTGACCTGATTACTTTGCATTTAAGAGAAGACCGTCGCCACATTAAAGATGCAGACCTCATCAACATGCGTCCTTTGATTAAAACACGCATGAACTTAGAGTGTGCGGTGACCCCTGAAATGATTGAGATTGCTTGCCAAGTCAAACCACATGACGTTTGTTTGGTTCCAGAAAAGAGGCAGGAAGTCACAACTGAAGGTGGTTTGGATGTGATTGGGAATTTTGAGAACGTAAAAAATGCCACACAGCGCTTGATTCAAGCAGGTATTACGGTTTCAATCTTTATTGATCCAGATGAGCAGCAAATTGCTAAAGCCAAAGAAACCGGTGCTACCGTAATTGAATTACACACAGGAAAATATGCCGATACCACGGGGGCAGAGCAGGCAAAAGAATTGCAGCGCATTCGCGCAGCGGCGCAATACGGAAACTCAATAGGCTTAAAAGTAAATGCTGGTCATGGGCTAAATGAAGGCAATGTTCAGGCCATTGCAGAAATTCTAGAAATAGCAGAATTGAACATTGGTCATGCGATTGTGGCTGAGGCTGTATTCAAAGGTTGGAAGGCCGCCATTCAAGACATGAGAACCATCATGATCAACGCTCGTCAAGCAGCTCTTAATCAACAAGCAACTCTATGATCGCAGGCATCGGTACCGATATTCTCAAAATAGACCGTTTAAAAGCGGCTTATGAGCGAACCCAAGGGCGCTTGGCTGAGCGTATTTTGGGACCTGATGAAATGCAAGTGTTCAAAGCGCGTTTAGCACGCAATGAATCCAGAGGTATTGCCTACTTGGCCACACGTTTTGCTGCTAAAGAAGCATTTTCAAAAGCCATTGGTTTGGGGATGCACATGCCCATGTCATGGCGTGCCATGCAAACTTTGAACGACCCAAGTGGTAAACCTGTCGTGAAATGCTCAGGGGCATTACAGGAGTTCATGGAAAAGAAATTCTTTTCAGCCCAAGTCAGTATCAGCGATGAAGTTGATATGGCCATTGCTTTTGTGGTGGTTACCTATGGCACACCTGTGGTGACAGGAGTGACTGATCCCAAAGATATATTCGGCTCATAAAAATAATTAAATCCAAACAAGAACCCAATCAAAAATCATGACCCAATCAAACAAATTCAAAGCTGGCCCCATTGTTTTAGATGTTGTCGGGAAAACTCTCAATCAAGACGATATTCGCAGAATTGCGCATCCCAAAACAGGAGGCGTCATTCTGTTTGGTCGCAATTATCAAAATAGGCAGCAATTAACGGCATTGACTCAAGCCATTAAAAAAATTCGCACAGATGTCATGATCAGCATTGATCATGAAGGCGGTCGAGTTCAACGTTGTCGAACCGATGGCTTTACCCATTTGCCCGCCATGCGAGAGTTGGGAAAAATTTGGACCAATACAGGTAAAAAAGCCACAGCAGAGCATGCCATCAAAGCCATGGAAGCTGCCACTGCGGTTGGTTTTGTGTTGGCGAGTGAGCTTAGGGCTTGCGGAGTTGATTTCAGTTTCACCCCTGTGTTGGATTTAGACTTTAGTCGCAGTGGGGTGATTGGGGATCGATCTTTCCATCGCGATCCACAGATTGCAGCCATGTTGGCCAAAAGCTTGAATCATGGTTTGCAATTGGCGGGCATGGCCAACTGTGGCAAACATTTCCCGGGTCATGGGTGGGCTGAAGCAGATTCGCATGTGGCCATTCCGGTCGATGAACGTTCACTCAAAGCCATTCTGGAAGATGATGCCAAACCCTATGAGTACTTAGGCTTGGGTTTGGCCTCCGTGATGCCAGCTCACGTGATCTATCCCAAAGTGGATAAAAACCCGGCCGGTTTTTCTAAGATTTGGTTACAAAAAATTCTAAGACAACAATTGAAATTCACGGGCGTGATTTTTAGTGATGACCTCTCGATGGAGGGTGCTTCAGTAGCGGGTAGTGTGGTGAAGGGTGCTGAGATGGCTCTTCAAGCAGGCTGTGATCAGGTATTAATCTGTAATCGCCCTGACCTGGCAGATCAATTGCTCAAAGAACTCAAATACGACGAGAAGGCATATCAAATATCGCGAGCCCGTGTGCAAAAACTCATGCCCACTTCCGATGCTTTGGATTGGAATGCCATGCAACAAAGTCCTGATTATCAGCGAGCCAAAGCGCTGCTCAGACAATTGAATTTGATTTCGTCTTAAGCGGGCATGAAGATGATGACACCCCAGAGAATTTCAATTGAATTTATGTTCTCTAGATTTTTGTTGGGGATTGCTCTTTTAGCTAGCTCTTTGGTCTACGCGGCCCATCCTCTGGTTTCTGATGATACGGGTACGCAGGGATCTGGCGGCTATCAAATTGAAGTGAACACCGATTGGTTGCGTGATGCAGGTGTAAAAACTCGCACAGCCACAGCGACCCTGACCAAGGGAATGACTGAGACATTGGATGTTTATTTGGATACGCCTTACGCTTTGTCTCATCCAACCGGATTGAATGACATCGCCTTGGGATTTAAATGGCGTTTCTTTGAGAGCGATGGACTGTCTCTTGGTTTGAAACCTGAGATCAGTCTTCCAAGTGGTGATCAAGAAAAACAATTGGGTGATGGTCGAGCCGGTACAGCCATCACCTTCTTAACTCAATATGAATCAGGACCTTGGACCTGGTTATTCAATGTGGGTTCAGAGATGCATCGCTATTCAGCCGCAAGCAGTCAAGATGAAAACCGTCGCTATATCCATAAAGCCTCTGTGGGACTCACTTATCAATTCAAAGATGACTGGCTTTGGGTGGTTGATACTGGGATCCAATCTCATGCGACAAAAAGCGAGAAGAAGGACCCACGTTTTGCATTGCTGGGGGTTATTTACAGCTTAAGCGATGATGCTGAATTGGATGTGGGCTACAAAAAATCCCTTAACTCCACGGAAGTCGATCGACAGTGGGGTCTAGGGTTGACCTATCGATTTAAATAATTTGTGTATGGGTGGTTTAGGCTGGTCTGACTCTGGCTGTTAGGGTGTCGCCACTGCCACGATCTTCCAGAGCTGATAAGCGCAAGGCCTCATGTTCAAACTCAACAATGCCTGAGGTGAGGCGGGCGCGATCCAAAGAGATCACATAAGTCCAAACCAAACTACGGTCTTTTCTTTTGAAAACATCCACAATTTTTTTCATGACTAGCTTATTTCCGGGTCTTTTAAAACTACTCATACAGTAACACGGACCACTACATTTAGTCATTGGTGTTTCCCATAACCCTAGCTATTGTGAAACTTACAGATTGACTTGACATTTAAATTCTTATTAATATATAATTTAATATATTGTGTTTCAGTAAATTATTAAGTGTATAAAAAGGAAGGCAAAAATGACTGAACAAGCAAAAAATACCTCAACAGAAAGTCCCGGTTGGAGTCCTTATTTGGCTGGTGCATTGGTAGGGCTTCTCGCCATTGCTTCGGTTTATCTAACCACTACCTTGATGGGTAAATCCAATTATTTAGGGGCATCGACCACTTTTGTACGTGCAGCCGGTCTTTTGTTTCAGAGTGTTGATCCTGCGCACGTCGCAGAAAATGCCTATTACATGAAAGAGAAGGTCAAGGTCGATTGGCAATTCATGATGATCATTGGCATTTTCTTTGGTGCTTTGCTTTCATCGCTGATGGATAAAAGTTTCAAATTGGAAGCGGTGCCACCTACATGGGAAAAGCGCTTTGGTTCATCGATTGCTAAGCGTGCCGTATTTTCATTCTTGGGAGGCATTGTGGCCATGATTGGTGCGCGGTTGGCTGATGGTT
>JACCDO011970952.1_pt1 | contig 17238 bp, 22 predicted proteins | sample 7446101 | NCBI WGS metagenome assembly JACCDO01 (sample SAMN15323440, study PRJNA562643) | freshwater metagenome | isolation source: river surface water | place: USA:Blue River Watershed | collected 2017-08-16 | reverse complement strand
AGGCAATTCCAGAAAAATATCGTATATTGGTGGAAGGGAGTGATATATTGTTGAAGGAAGAAAAGGTAATGGAATATCTTGATATTGCTCTCGAGCGCTTTGCTCGTGTGTGGAATGAATTTATTGATTCAAAAAATAGCGGGACCAAAGGAGGTCGTAGAAGAGTCCATCTCACCAAAAAAAATCGTCGAAAAAAGAAACTTACTCGTAAACGAATGGGGCGAAATTAACACGGCTTCATTGCGTTTGAATGAATAAACCATGTTCCATTGCGACGTTTGGGATTGAGGGTGTACCGAAGGGTAATCGGATGAACCGTGAGTTGGTGTCGGTCAATGTGGTGCTGATACATGGTTTCGGGCAAAATGGAAATGTGGTCCTGAAATACATAGTCGTGCAAATGCGCAAACAAGGAGCATAAGGTGGCCATCGAGACCGGCGTTCCGTACGCAAATTGGTCGTTGATATAAGTCTGGGTCGAAATGGTGGGAATATACACAGTATTGGGTTCGAGTGTTTGGGGAAGGATGAGGGGGTCTTCAAAATGGGCATCCGCGCGTAAATAAATGATGGCCTTGTAGTTGCGTTTGTGGGTTTCTTGATAGGCCGCAGCCATTTGGTAGGCACGGAGCAAATGAAAAAACATGGTCACGGAATTGTAATTATAGACACCGTCCTTGACCGAAATGGGAATTGCGGTAAATTGGGACGGATGCAAGACCACCGATTCGTACTGGGTCACTTGATAATCCTTGACGAATTCTTGGAGGGGGTCATTCGTATTATTGCGATTGTGCGATAAAAAGACGTCGATGGTGTGAAATCCTTGGCAGCGCAGCGATTGAAGAATTTGGGTTTGGTACGACTCGGCGTAATAATGCTGGACACGACCCACAAATAAAAGCGCGACTTCCATTGGGGGAGGGGGAGGGATTCTAATTGTAGGATGCGTTCTGGACTTAAACCTTTTTTACGGAGGGAGGAAAAGAAGGAACAAGGGATGAAACAAATCAAGTGCATCTTTTTTGATTTGGATGGGGTGCTCTTTGACGGCAAAGCGTGGCACGAAGAGGCGTTTTTGAGTGCATTGCACGAAGTGTATCCGATTCTGGGGGTCAACCAAAACTATCACCACATGCATTTGGACGGTTTGTCCACCTTACAAAAGTTGGATTTGTTGCGCGAGCGGTTTGGTCTCGAAGAGCAGTACTACGATGCAATCTTTGCGTTGAAACAAAAGATTACCGAACGGTTGCTCGTGGAGCGGTTGAAACCGAATCAACAATTGCAGCACATGCTCCAAATGCTGCGTGGGCTAGGTCTTCGTATTTTGTGTGTGAGCAACAGTATTTATCGCACGGTGCAAATCGCGTTGAGCAAATTGGGCATCCTGTACTTTTTCGACGGCATCTTGTCGAACGAGGACGCACGCAATCCGAAACCCTCGTGCGAATTGTACTTGCGCGCCTTTTTGCGGGAAAAAATCAGTCCCCACGAGGCCCTGATTGTCGAAGACAGTTATTACGGACGGTGTGCGGCGTATAACAGTGGGGCGCATGTACTGCCCGTGGTGGATACGACCGACAATACGTTGGCGAAGATTGAATATGCCCTGGAAGCCATTCCTCGTGGATTGCCCGTGGAGCCGCGGTCGGTGCGCGTTCACGTGGTGATTCCTATGGCCGGTCACGGTTCGCGCTTTGTCAAGGCCGGCTATAAGGACCCGAAACCGTTTATACCAGTGCTGGGGAAGCCGATGATTCAGCACGTGGTCGAAAATATGATGGTGGGGCCGCAAAAGTACGGATTTGTGGATGTGGGGGTCGTGGTGAAACCGGTCTTCCATTTTGTCGCCCAGGCCGAGCACTTGCGGCATTATCGGCTGGGGGATGTATGTGAACGTTTGGGGGTGGAATATACGGTCAATACGGTCGACAAGGTGACGGAGGGGAGTGCATGTACAATTTTGTTGGCGGCGGAGCATTATAACAATGACGAACCGATGGTGTCGGTCAACAGTGACCAGTGGCTCGATTGGGATGCGGTCGAGTTTTATCGCGCGTTGCTCAACCCGTCGTACGATGGAGCGATTTCCGTCTTTCACCAGACCGATTTGTCCGATGTGAAATGGTCGTACAGCGCCTTGCACGATACGGTGCCGCATGTATGTGCCGTGGCCGAAAAGGAAGTGATTAGTTGCTGGGCAACGACCGGTGTGTACGGTTGGAAACGTGGGTCCGATTACGTCAAATACGCCCAGGCCATGATTGCCAAGAACATTCGGGTCAACGGTGAGTTTTATACGTGCCCCGTGTACAATGAGGCGGTGGCGGACGGAAAGAAGATTCGTAATGTACTGTGCCGTCGCTTATGGGGTTTGGGAGTTCCTGAAGATTTGGATGTGTTTTTACAGGCGCATACGTAGGGTGGAAATTTGAATATAAAGAGTTGTATGTATAATATTACAAATGGATAGTGTACAATTACTCGTGTCCTTGAAAAAGGAGTTTGAAACGAAGAAGCGGAAGGAGGGCTATCTTCAGGATGTAAAAATCAATGGGCTTGATTTGCAATTTATTCCGGTGGAAGAACAGACGTACGAGATTTGCAAGGCGGCCATTTTACAAAACAAACGGGCGTACGAATACATTCGACCGGATTTGAAATCCTTTCGCTTTTGGATGGTGGCTCATATTTCTTCCATGTTTGGTCGCTTCTTATAGGGGGTTTTGTGCCGAAATAAATACTTAAAGCCCTGGTGTGTTATATATTTGTGAAGAAGAAAATTCACATACGTGAGGTTGGCCGAGCGGTTTAAGGCGACGGATTTAAGACCCGTTAGAGCAATCTGCGTGGGTTCGAACCCCACACCTCACAATTTTTGTGTGCATTGGTTAATTATACGAGCAAGACGAAACATTCTAACATAAAGTGTTGAGAACATAGTATGATAGAATGGAAACGGAAACCGTGTATGAACCCACCACGGGGTGGAGTTTATTGTACAATACGAAAAACAGTGTGTACCACGGAATGTACATGGTCTTTAACGAAGACAAGAATTTAATTATCTTGGCCAATTATGAGGACGGCAAGAAACATGGAATGGAACATACGTGGTACAGCAATGGGGTTTTGATGAGTCTTATCAAGTATGAACACGGGGAAAAAGTGGAGGAAGTGCGATTTAATTCACGCGGACTACCCGTTTAATGTTTGCGGGTTTTGTGTTTGCGTATGCGACGACGTTTCTTCGTGACGCGACCACCGATGGCAAAGTTTTTCGTGGTGCGGTACCCTTCAATTTCATTGTTTATCCATGCAATGGATTCATTCGTATTCTTCATGGCTTGAAATTGTCGAGTTGCGGAAATACACTTTTCAAAATTGTTACAAGCGGGGATATCACCCAACAACGTCATGAAAATAACCTTCCAGGCAAATACATCGGCATCGGTGGTCGTTTTTGCCAGGGCTTGCATTTTTCGAATCGCCGTCGTGTGTGGTTGCCACGTTTTTGCATGGCTTTTCATAAAAAAGAAGGACGCGCCAATGAAATCTTGGACACCGAGTGCCTTGAGGGCCGGATTTCCTTGACGTTTGCATTCAAAGGACCGGTTAATGAGGGGGTTTTCACTAATACTCAAATCGAAATCAATGAGGGTAATTTTGGGACCAATTAATTGGTAGGTTTGGCCATTGACCCTGACCATTTCAGTTTGGGTCCAATAGGAAACCCACGATTGGTCGGCAGGTTTTTGGAGAATTTGAATATTGCCTGGGTGCAAATCACGGTGGCATCCAACATATTCCTTGTATCGACGAAAATGGTTGCGAAAGAGACTCATAAAGTGAGCCACGCGAAATAAGAGGGATGCGGCAAGATAGGCTTGGAGTGAACGTGGTGCATCACATGTATTGGAAGAAGAATTGCATTTTGTGGGATGAAGAAGGGTGGAAAATTTTCCAAAGTCGACACCTTTTATAAATTCGGTTACATTATAACATGTAATTCCTTCATGGGATGATGGGTCAAAGGGGTCTTTGTCAATAAATCCGTATTCGTACAAGGTGGGGGCGATTTTTTCCGGTGTATTTTGCAGTTGCATGCACACTTCAATATCTTTGAGGGCACGGAAATAATGGATGGTCGTTTCCGCTAATGCCGTAAGCGCGGATATGGATGCAGAGAGATTTTGTTTGAGCAGGGTTTGGATAAATTCAGGTGTTGCCGACGCTGCGTCATTTCCCATCATGATTTGAATGGCTTCAATGAGATAACCATGCATCACGGATGGGTCAATTGATTCAAGAACCTTCATTGCCTTTTCATAATTGGGGCCGTCACTGGGTGAAAGTGCAAAGACCAATTTACTCAAATAGGAAAGGTCCAAATCATTTTCAACATAGACGGAAGGATGTCGCGCATGGTAGAGTTTTAAAATATAGGTGCCTTCGGGATGGCCGTTGGGTTTTCCGGTGACCTTGTACACTTTGGCACCACTCTTTCCACCCGCCAACAAGGTATGGGTTGGAAAACGGGTTGCAAGGTCTGTGGTTTGCGGCGGAGATTCGAGAAAGGCGTTTTTTACAAAGGCGTCGGCATCAAATATTTGTGTTTGGGTATTGTTGGGTTGTTTCGTTTGATTTTCCGCAATTTTTGCAAGTTCAGAAAAGGATTTTCGTGGTACATTGGGGGGTGGAAATAATGTATTATTTAATGTTGGATTTTCATTGATTCCTGTAAAATTGCTTGCATTACTGGTTCGAACCGATTTGGGGTCGGTATTCGTTGAATTCATTGAACTCGTTGAACCAGTTCGTAACCATCGGCTCCCTGGTAGCCCTTTCAATTTATAATAACTGTTCGTATTAAAACTCATATCCTATTCAAACCGACCTTTTTTATTTACGGTTACGGCGGGTTTTCACCGACTTGGGTGCCCATTCTTGTACTTTTTGGTTGGATTGTGGCTTTTTATTTCCAAAAAAATTATTCGTTATTGAACTTAACGCTGTCGCATTCCCATCGGTTGCGATTGTAATTACCAATGCAAAAAATAGTGAAATTGCAAACACAACCACCTTCAAAACAGCAAGGACGAGTTTACCAACCCATAATGGGACATTCAGTGTCAAGGACACAAATCCACCCCCCACTTGCGTGCCTTCTTCCTGTTCGTTTATTTGTAAACCAAGTTGTTCAATGACATTATTTAATGCGCTCTTTACGGTTTCTTTTGAACCAAACGATTGAAGTGTTTTTCCAAGGTCGACAGAAAAGTTATTAATTTGTGTTTGGAGTTGTTCTTCGAAATAGATGGCCGCATTGTTGGTCCGTTTGAATTCTCCTGGTTTTTCAAGAAGATTGGCCACTCTTGCCTGGGGTGCACGTCCAAATTCGTGTTTGGTTTTGTAATGTGCGGCAATTGCTGCCATGTTCTTTTGATTTTCGTTTGTCATCGGGGTCTGTTTCCGTCTTGTAAATCGATTCAAGAAACCCATTTTCTATTTATGTCCTACATAAAACATGCGGGGTTTATAAGAACAGAATACAAATGCGTCGTCGTATCAAAGATTTAGAAACCGAATACGAATCCATGAATGCGCGTCATTGGCAGAACGTGGATGCCATGGTCGTGGTGGACGAAGGGAAGATGTGCGAGAAGACGTGTTTGGCCTTGACGTCGCAGGCCTATTGGAATTTAGAACCGGTGGGGTGGACGCGTTTATTGGCGTGGTTGGACCCGTTGCAGGAATTGGGGGTTTTGTATAGCGCCGTCCAATTGCCTGGAGAGTCGAAAGGGGTCTTGCATTGGACGTTACAGCAAATCTTGCCGTTTGTGGAAGGGGTGAGGGCGGGGGTGGATGAAGAGCGGGTCCAAGGGCTCGATTTGGCCGCGGTACTGGAACCCTTGCGTGGACTCGAAATATTGTATCACGGACTCGTACTGACGCCGAGCGGAATTGCCTTGGCCGGTTTTCCGCGGACTGAAACCATGTATCAGGGGGTGTGTGTAGCGCGACAGCGGTTGGCGGAGGAATGTGCGCGGGTGGGTCTCGAGTATGGGCCGCCGTACGAAAACAATTTGTGCCACAGCACCTTGTTTCGCTTCACCCGGGTGCCAAGTGAACAGCAGTTAGCGTATATACGCGAGGGAATTTCGCAATGGAAACACTGTTATTTTGGTGTGATGCAACCGGTGGACTGGATTTTGGGACATTTGAGTCTACGGGTTCGCGCCGAGGAAATTGTGGTGTTGCGTCATGTTACGGTACCGATGAAAATTGCGCATCGTGGGTTAGTGGACGGCCCCAATCCAGCGCTGGAAAATCGGCAAGGAGAAATCGAGCGGCGGGTCGTGGAGGAAGGAAGGGTGTGCGAAATCGATGTGTGGTTTTTGCAGGGCGAGTATTGGTTGGGGCACGATGGTCCCGTGGAACGAGTTGATTTTACATGGTTGTTGCGGCATAAAGATTCGTTGTTGATTCACACGAAGAATGTGGCGGCGTTTGCCTCCTTTACCTTTTTGCGCAGCCATGGGGGGTACGATTTCCACTTTTTTTATCATCGCGAGGAAGATGTTGTGTTTACCTCACGTGGAATTGTCATTCCGTATCCTGGCGTGGACGTATATCCTGGTTGGATGCACATGATGCCCGAAAGCGCTGTTCCAGAAAAGAATTATGGACCTGTGGCAATTTGTAGTGATTTTGTGGAGGGAAAGTAGATGGGAAGTGTGAATCCGTATTTACAAGATTCGTCCTTGTATCGAAAGGAATTCCAAAAGGTATTTCAAAACCAGGGAATTGTGGAGACCCTTTTTCAAAATAAAAAGTTTGTTACGGTCGAACATGATATACCCGTCTTTGTAATTGAGGAAAAGACAAAGAATGGTGCAGGGAAAAAGAGTATTACATTTACCATAAAAGATGTGAATGACGCCATTGTGGAAACAGGCGTGGCGGTAAATATTGGCAGTGGGACGTACGGTGACGTGTATTACAATGCGGACAGGAATCTTGTGTACAAAATTATTAGTCATCGTATAAAGAAATTGCAAAAACCTGTATATAAATTTCAAGAAACAGTCAATGAAGTTGCTATCCAAATTATCTTGAGTAAGTTGACATATAATAGTCAAAATGGACATGAAACACCTATGGCTCCTGCGGTGTACGGGTTTTATAAATATCATAGTGGTGTCAAAGATACTTTATCCTATGTCATTGCCATGGAAAAAGCGAAAATGGCAGTGAGTGATGTTCCCAATACGTTTCGGACGGCACTTCTTGACTTTTCCAAATTGTTGATGACCCTTCAATCGTTCGGTACACGAATCTTGTACAATCACTGTGATGCGAAATTAAATAACTTTGTCTATGACGAGCATGATTCGTTGCAGATTATTGATTTTGGGTTTAGTTCTCTCGAAATGGTTTTTTTTGATAAGACACGATTGACTTTGTTGGGAGGATATTGTGGGTGGAAGGACAGTCAAGTCGATATGAGCCAAAATATGGAAGATTTGTATGACGGATATTATATACAAAAGGATATTGTCCAATTACTCTTATCCACCTATGCATCTTCGTTTTATACAAAAATGAATGATGAAACAAAAGCGTTTGTCGAAAATATGTTGAAACATATTGGCCTTTTACGAGGCACAGTGATTAAAACGTATAGTAGTTATAATCATACAAAAGGAGAAAATATGAAGGGGTTGTTTCATAATGCCTATAATTATGACAGTGACTTGCGAGACTTTTTGTTTCGGCACAAGAGAAATGCATTGGAAAAGTTGGAACCGGCGAGACTTGCATCCAATCTTGCAAATGCCAATTATCCGAAAAAGTATCTTGGAAACAATAGTAATACGAATTGGAAATCAAATTCAAATGCAGAATCTGGGTACAATTCCAATGCATTATCCTCGGAATCGAAAGTTGTTATGTCTTCGGTCAATGAAAACGACCCCAAGGAAATCTATCGTCAATTACGAAAGGCCATAATTGAGAATGACCCTGCCTTGTTTACCAAGTTTGTTACCAAGAATTTTGACCCCAATTATGTATCTTTTATGAATCTCGACACTCTTGCTGAATCTGGATTAATTAATATTGTGGAATCAACCTATCCGTATCTTCGTATTTTGGTAGAAAAAGGAGCAAATATTTATAATGCATTTGAATGGTTTTTGGGAAATGTCTATGATGCACAACGCATCAAAGATGTCATTCAAAAAGTCATTGCCGAAAAAGTATCCGTGGACTTTTACAAACCAATGCGTGAGGGGGAACTTTCCATTTATGAAAAAATTAAAGAACGTAGCCAATATGGTCTTCTTGACCAAAAACAAATTTATGCGACGGTGTTGCCCATTATCAAAAAGGCACAACCAAAACCTGGATTGTGGGGAAAAGTAAGGGCTGCATTTGGTCGTGGGGGGACACGTAAGCGAGGACGGAAAGGACGAAAGGGGACAAAACGAATTCTTGGAAAGAAATAGAGAATGTCTTCAAGGCCTAAATACGTACCCGATGCAAATAATATTTCTACAAAAAAGGTTGGGACCATTGTATTTGATACATCAAACCATGTTCTTCTTATCCTACAAAAAAATGGGATTTGGTCCTTACCAAAGGGTTCTCAAAAAGTGGGGGAAGATGACATGACAACCGCATTGCGAGAAACAAGAGAAGAAAGTGGACTTGATTTGGGAGAATATAAACCGGTTGGTGAAAAAGAAATCAGTCTCCATGACTCGACATATAAGTTTTATATATACAAACTTCCAGTCAATCATACAGAATTAGATTATGATGAGGCACCCATTAATTCGAAACAAATGCGTTGGCAGCCGATTGCAGAATATAAGAGTCTTGGAAAAATGAATAAACTCACCAGGGATATCTTACAAGAGTATGTTCCGAAAGGGGGTCGTGGAGGGACACGTAAGAGAGTACAGAAAGGAAGACGGAAGGCGGGTACAAAGAAGTGGCGGAAATAAAATTGACGTAATTTATGGCGGTTGACGTGCATACCAGCCAGTGGAAGAAAATGAGTCGTCAGCGTGTTCGTCCTGCAAGTGAAAAGTACGTGTGGGCACAGAATTATGCCCTGCGTGATTTGGTCTACAATATTGTGCGTCACGGCGAAGGAAACGACCACTGCAGTAAAAAAGAGTTGCTGGAACTGTTGCGAGGGGCACTCGGAATCAAGGAAGAGCGGCGGCAGCAAAAAAAACGGGCTGCGGAAGCGGAAACACGGGCCAAGGAAGTGCGGCGGTTGGAGCGTGAAGAGGAATTTGATGCCTTTGTTCGTGAGTTGGGGTTGGATAACGAGTATTGAGTTGGGTTGTGTTTTCTTTTTGTTGGAAAAATTGAGAATCAAACCATAATCCAGAAATATAGTAATAGTTGTGGATTATGGAAAACAAACACATTTTCATGTGCGACAAGGAAGACCTGCACGCGGTCTTTAACGATATTATTGAACGTGTGCTCGAATCACGCAGTCAAAAAGATGTACTGGCTGCCCTCGATAAGTACAAGGAAGAATACGACCATGTGGTCTTTGAATATAATGTCGAACTCCGCGCATTTGAAAAACGAAGGGACCAAGCCATTAAAGTACTCGAACTCAATGAAAAAATGAGTCCACGCGATTTGGTGCGCGAAAAGGAGAAACTGGTACACAGCAAAAGCGAAAGTCTTCTCTTTCTCCAAGCAAAAAAGGAGGTTCTGGAAGAAACCTATAATGGAATTTTGGACCGATACAATGTACAATTGCCTTATCTGGGTGGGGAATAGGGTTTAGAGGGTTACTTTTTTTACATACCCCATATCCCAAAGGCGATTGCGAAAGCGTGGTGTTTGTCCTGGATAAATATAGTCTGGATTGTCATATCCATTCGGCCAGTACCGGTCATATTCTGGCGGTAAGATGGGGGGTTTCCAGTAATCACCCACGGCGACCGGTCCTGTATGGTACACGGGTACATCATAATTTGACGGTTGCCCCGTGGTACGCCACGCATCACTGGGGAAATCTTCAAAGTACTCACGTTGGAGGAGAATGACACACAAAAAAAGGAGAATGAGAGCGTATATATACTTCATATTCTACTATCTGGACGAAAATAAAATTGAATTGTTTTGTTTTGAAATATATGTATAACGATGAATTGGTAGAAAATGAGTTCCAATCGCTTTGCTTCGCTTTGTATGGATGACGAGGATGTTATGGTTGTTGCCGAACCAGTGGTTGTTGCGGTGGCGGTGGCAGAAAAGTATGTGCCGAAGCATGCGGCAGCCCCTCCGCGTGAAGCACCGAGCCATTATGGCAACAGTGCCTTCCAGCAAGGACGTGGACATCGTGAGAATGGGGGGTATGTCCAGAATAGTGTCTTTCAACGAAAGGTGACGACCGCCGCACCCACGTACGAAAATCCGGCCTTTCAGACGCGTCGCAAGCAGGAAGAACAGCAATATTCGAATGCAGCCTTTGGGGGTGGCCTTCGACGCCAGGGCGCGTACGACAATCCTGCCTTCCAGAATGGACGTAACGAATACAATGAACGCCAGTCGTCCGTGTTTGGTGGACGGAAACAGGGGGGGTACAAGGAAGAGTATTACGCAGGACCGGTGGCAGAAGAACTCAAGCCCCTCAAGCCCATTCGCATTGATTCGGAAGAAGATTTCCCTTCCCTCATGGGGAGTCCGGTGGCAAAGGGTGGGGCATCCTCCGTGTCCAGTACCCCCAAGTCGGCCATCAGTTTTGCGAGTGCTGCCCAAAAGGCGTTGGAAAAAGAAACTAAGAAGAAGGAAGAAGAGGAACTTCGAGCCATTTTGCGAAAGCAGCGTGATATTGAACGCCAATACAATAATCCGGTTATTCAACTCGGTATTACCAGTCGTCAGCCGTCGTACATTACCAGCATTTACGAAGACGACCATGAATACGAAGATGAGCGACTCGACAAGGATATCGATTATACTTCGGATGGGGAAGAACCGTTTACCATGGACGCCGAGGAAGACGGTGAAGATGCATAAGTGTTGGGGTCTGACTCTTTAATAATGGTCGGCAAGGTCTTATCTTTTTTTTGTTTGGAGTTAGAGGTTGGGGTGGATGCATGTTTTAAACATTGTTGGATGATTCCCCCTGGGTACAAGGGGGCCTGAAAACATAATTCGGCCACGGCGGCCTTGATTTTGTCCAAGGGGGCTTCAAAGGATTCGGACCCAGATACGGGGGGGCCAAAGGTCTGGGTCAAATAGAGTTTAATGTCTTGTTCGAGGGCGTCCACGTGGGTCAAGGGGACTTGAAGAATGAAAATGAGGTCGACACCGCCGCGGTAGGCTTGAAGACGTTGGAGCGGGTCGTCCAAATGGGCAATCGTTTTCCCCACCTTGTAGACGGAGGATTTGCGCAACAATTCGTGTTTTTCTTGGAGTAAATAAATGTAGGCGCGTTTTTCTTGTGGAATAAATGTGGGGGTGAGGGGAATTTCCATTACTCTTGAGTGGAAAAGTTGGATGATTCTTGGAACGCAATTGGTGGAAGGAAAATAAAAAATTGAGTTTGAATTTGTGGGATTGGATGTACAAGACGTGTGTATACAAAAATGAACACTATGGTCCATAACATTCACCAGACCTTTGACGACGAGGGTCACGTGGTTTCGTACAGCAACATGATTGGTGGACGACGCAACGGCCTCACGTGGTATTACAACAAGGGTCAGTTGGTGGATTTCCAGGACTATGAATCTGGAAAGCCCTTGTATCGCAATACCCATATGAAATTTGATATGCCGTACGATTATGAACAGGGGTGTTCCGTGGATGCGGGACCCTTTGAAGTCATTCACGCCATCTTCAAATATGAAAATAAGGTGAATGTATGGGGAAAGGACCTAAATATGAAGGACATTGATGCCTATCAGACTGCAAAGACGTTTGTCTATTACGACGACGACGGCAAGAGTGTTCATGCGATTGGGAGTGCGATGCACAATGCGATTCTGTACGCACCCAAGGTGTTTTAGTTTGGCCGTGACAGTGTATTCTTTTTTATGGGTTTTGTTTTCTGGAAAAATTGAGTTATCAAGAGAATCATGCAATATTATAAACAATATGGACCCCTGTAATGATACCCAATGCTTGAACGCCGAACAAAAGCGGGCATACGAGATTATTACGCGCCAGAAAAAGAATGTGGCATTGCTGGGGTTGCCAGGATGCGGGAAAACCTTTCTGATTTCGCACATGTACGATGCGTTTCTTCAACAGGGTCGCAAAGTGGCCTTGACCGCCTTGACCGGCTGTGCGGCCTTGTTGCTCCATCGTCGTGCCATGACCCTCCATTCGTGGGCCGGTGTTGGTTTGGCGAAAGATCCGGTCGACAAATTGCTGCAAAAAGTACGGAAAAGTCCCAGTGCCCTCAAACGCTGGATTCTGACCGATGTGCTCATTATTGACGAAGTGTCGATGATGACCCCTGACTTTTTAGAAAAGTTGGATGCGATTGCCAAGAAGATTCGCAAAAATACAAAACCCATGGGGGGTCTGCAAGTGGTGTTTGTCGGCGACTTTTATCAACTTCCTCCGGTGACGACCGACGGAAAGGAAGTGTGCTTTGCCTTTGAATCGCCGCGGTGGAAGGAAATCGTGGGGGAAGTCGTGGAACTGACGCAAATCATGCGCCAAAATGACCCAGTGTTTCAGGAAATTATTCTGCATGCGCGCGACGGGTCGTTGACGCAGGCGCATATGGACATATTGCATAGCCGGATGAATCTGGACTGGAAGTCGTTGCGCATTATGCCGACCCTCATCTTTTCCCGTCGTGCCGAAGTGACATTGGTCAATCAACAAAATCTGGAGGCACTCGAAGGCAAGGCGCGAAAATACGAGGCGTCGACGGTCTTTGGGCCCGATTGTAAATTGCCGCAAGATAGTGCCGACGTGAAATACGCCGTGGCAAAGTTGGATCGTGATTCGTCGTACGAAGAAACCTTGGTTCTCAAGAAAAATGCCCAGGTCATGCTTCTGCAGAATCGCATGGATGACCGTCTCGTTAACGGTTCGCGCGGCATTGTGGTGGGGTTTGGACCCGAGCCAGGGTATTATCCCATTGTCGAATTCTTGGGGGGGAGCGAACCCGTGTTGGTGGAACCGTTTGCGTGGGAATCGGATACTTGCGAAGGCGTCTTTCGCAAACAAATTCCGTTGCGGTTGGCGTATGCCGTGACCATCCATAAATCGCAAGGGGCGACACTCGATTGTGCACTGATTGATATTGGGGAAAAAACGTTTGAATGTGGTCAGGCGTACGTGGCCCTGAGTCGCGTGAAGAGTTTGGATTCCTTGTACATCTGGGACGTGGAACCGAGTGCCTTTAAAACCAATCCCAAAGTCATTGCATTTTATCAAAATGGCTTTGGAATGAAGAAGGTTGGGGTGGAGGAAGACCCTGGGGCGGTTTAATATTCGGCATTGGCTGGGAAATTGCGTTTGATACGATTGATGGCCGTTTGGATGTTTCTTTTTTTTGTATTATTTCGTGTTGTTTGTTTTTTATCTTCGAGTGCACGAATGGCAGTTTCTGGAGTTCTCCCTTGTAATGCAGCAGCATACATATACGAAATGTATTCTGAACGTGAAATATTTCGTTTGTATGCATTTTTTACATTATTCAGTTTGTAACCACGTCGTGTAAGTTGAGGAACGGTGCGTGGTAATATTACGTTTGGACGCATTGCACGACGACTCATACGATTAAATACTTTTTTATTGTGTGGATAATAATTCGAGTTTGGCATGACACGTTCATAGTTTGATTTTGCATGAGTCTCTTCCACCTGTGAAGGAACGACTCTCGATACACGCATCGTACGTCCAAGATTGGCAACAAGTTCATTATATTTTGGATTGCGACGCATACGGTTGTTTCGAGTCCATTGTTGATTTCGATTATATTCTTCTCTCGATATATTTTCAGTTTTGAAATTATCAAATCCAACCATTTGACCTGGGGCCGGCGAATTATTGTTTTCGGGACCTCCTTCATTTAATTGGACAAGAGGACGATCATTGGGGCCTCGTAATGCACTTTTCCGTGTTCCTCGTGCATTTGCGTTACGCCATGCCTGTTTGTAGTTTGGGAGTTTGCTGTTATTCATGTTATTCTTTCCAGAGATTATTTTTTGAATCGTATTCTGGTTTTCTTCTGAAAAATCTTCCTCCAATTGTTTATACGATTTTTGAAATCGAAAATCCATGTTTCTAATTATCCACAATAAAATTGAATCCGAATCGTGCTTGAAAACATGTATCAGACAAAATGCCCCTCTTTCTGGAAGAAAAACTTGCAATGCAGTCGTATTTGGCCATGTACATTTCGGCCTATACGAAGCCATCGGAATCCAAGAAACAACATCGTGAAACCAAAAAACAACGATAATCGGTTTACATGGATTCTTTTTGATGTATGAAAAAATTGACATGATTTGAAAAGTGGAAAATAAAATTGAATCTCAAAATTGTAAGTTCTCAAACCATTCTAAAATGACAGAGAATCTATACTCCCATTACTTTGACCATCATATTAGATATACGATTGATGCGTTCTTCAATTGCATTGAAAAAGATTCGCTTATGAAACTTACCAATGATTGGTGGAAACAGATTCATCACAATGTATGGCTTATGCTTACTGAAAAGTATACGCCTCATTCTGTAATAGAAAAGTATATCATAACATGTGTTCTCAATGAGTTTGAAGATAACTTCCTTCTTTTGGAACAGGTTGAAACTTTAAAAGTAGAAGTTGAAAGTGTATTTACTTCCTATGTTATGTTAAATCCGTTTCGTGCTGTAAAACATAATGGTAAACATTATAATCGACACACGAGAGAATACACATATCAACAAATAAGAAATGAATAGAAAAATTTATTCCATGAAAATAAATATCAAATGACCCCCATTTGGAATGATTTAAGTGGAGTTGTCTATCCAAGTGGAGTTGTGTATCTATCTGGGTCCTTTTCCTATTCAGTCCTTTCTTCCGATTCTATTACTGTCATAACAAATATTATCAAACATAATCAAACATATAGATGGATTATTCGGAAGAAACCGTATACAAATTCCATAAAGAAGGGGGGTGATTCTCTTTGAAAAGAAGAGGTTTTTAGATTGTGTGTAAATACAAAACCTAAAGAAATATTTTTTGTATTTATAGAAACTATGCCAGAATTTTCGCGTTATCGTCAACCCACTTGTAACGAAGACGATGTAATGGAAGGAGACCAGCAAACCATTTTCTTGTACAATGACATTTTTATCAAGTCGGCCGTCAAGGAATTGTTGCTGGAGAAGGATGTTGGATTACGCAGTCGATTCAAAGACTTTGACACGTTCTTCCAAAGTTTGGAAGAAATTAGTGAGGAAGAACAAGCGTTTCGTGCCAACGAGTCTGTGCACACGCAATTAAAAGAGTTGGGGGTTTCAGGGATTACCTTTCTGCAGATTCCAAAGAAGCCGTGGAAGGTTGCGATTCGACAACGTGCGGAACATTTGGTATTTGCTGCGTAAAGAGTTGGGGGATTTGGCGAAACAGGGAAAAATAATGGGCGTGTGTTTGTGATGTTGGAATGGAAAAGGTGGTTTGTAACAAGGGATTGAGCGTAATCTGTTGGGTTTGGGGATTGTAGAGGTTGTGTTGGTACAAGTACTGGTGCAAATGTTGTAAAAATTCGTTGAGGGTCAGGGGATTGTTTATGGAAAGTTGGAGAGCCTCGTAAAAGGCATGGGTAGGAGGATTTGGTAGGAGACGAATTTTTCCGTAGCCTTGTTTATAGGCTTCATAGGTTGTTGTTAGGGTTTGCGTCTGGGTTTTTAACGTTTGTAACGTGGTTTCAAGATGGGGAATCGACGTTGTAATTGATGTAATAATTTCGGCCGTGTCTTCCATAGAATAATTCTTATACTATGAAAAATACGTCTTGTTTGTTTAGACCACGTTGTGGATTATTACACATTGCGGTATTCTTGCAACTTTTTCACCAGTTTACTAATGGGATGATGGACCTCGACCCAGACACTGCAGGACGGTGTTGGATTGGCAGGGTCGTCTTTATAACAGACCTTCCAATGGGGCGGAATGACCAGGGCATCCCCTTGACGGATGATGACATCAATGTACTGAATCTTTTCCAGCAAGGGTGTATTGTTTTTATCAAAGGACGACACTTGTTTTCCTTTATAGTCATACGGCAAGAAGGGGTCTGATGCTTCCGTTAATAGGGAAACATGAATGGTTCCGTGCGTCGGAAAGAGAATGGTGCACGATGCATACGTTGGCCGCAGTCCTTGGGAACCAATATAGGCGTAGGTATCATAGGTATAGAGGCGAGACAAGAGACTCTTTCCCTTCAAATATTGTGGAAAGGTGTGACGACACCACGTTTGGAGACCCGCCAAGGATGCAATATGTTGGGACGTGGTGTCGTCAATATGAAAGGTGGTGGGCTGCTTCTCGTCCAAATATTGTAAAAACTTTTTCTTGCCAAACGGAAGGGCAGCAAGTTTGGGAATTTGGCGAATGTTTTGCGGACTGTAGAGACCGGATTGCAAAAAGGGATGGACTACAATCGGACATTTTTCCGAAAGTAGGGGGGGTACTTTTTCAAACGAATCGGTTTGCAAGATTTGAAATTCGGTGACGGCTTGCTTGAAAAAAAAGATGCATATGGCCAAAAGCACCGTCAATATAATTAGCGTTTCAATCATTGTGACGAAAAACTCCTATTGATGCGAACGTTTCCGCGTTTTGCGAATTCGACGCGGGCGATGGCGAAGACGTCTTGATATGGACGGACTACAATCGGAAAAGAGTCCAGGCATGAATTTGCGAGTATGAATGTTTTTAATTTCGACGGGGGTAAGAGACTTCTTTTTGGAGGAAAGGACCTTGCCATTTTGTAAGATTTGAACTTCTTTTGACCCCGTGGAGTTTTGTATCTGTACAATATTTTGTTGTGTACGTTCTTTGCCATTGACCATGACACTATGGATTTGACTGCTGTGGTACTGAAAGTGCGACGACGGCGGCTTTCCCATTTCTATTGTGTTTCAATGTTTTTCCACGGAGACCGGATTTATGACGCTTGATGGGGGTAATGGCACGACGCCCATGATTGCTTTTCGTTTTTCCGTAACGCT
>JACCDO011706936.1_pt1 | contig 17238 bp, 13 predicted proteins | sample 7446101 | NCBI WGS metagenome assembly JACCDO01 (sample SAMN15323440, study PRJNA562643) | freshwater metagenome | isolation source: river surface water | place: USA:Blue River Watershed | collected 2017-08-16 | reverse complement strand
GTTCGCCGCCGAGAACAAAATCCACATCCACGACCTGCACGCCACGCTCCTCGCGCTGCTGGGCATGGACCACGAGCACCTCACCTACCGCCACGCCGGCCGCGACTTCCGCCTGACGGACGTGCACGGGCATGTGGTGACGGACATTTTCGCCTGAGCTTGAGCGCACCTTTGCGCTTTCAAGCCGCGTGCCAAATCCTAATCGCCGGGTGGTGGCAACTTGCCAAACCGAAGTGAGGATGAACCACCCTTAAGCAGGCGGAATCCTCCATGCGTTTCGCAAGCACGCCGCCGACGAATCCGTGAGCCTCATTTGCCGGGAACTGATCGAGAACCGGACTGAAACGGCAACCGTAGATTTACCATCCAGCACATCGTGTCGGCGGCACTGGTCATGCCAGCGCTCAATGTCGGCAAAGAGTTGCTGACGGGCGTGGGGGGGGGCGCGGGGCGCTTCAAAATGGCTGTAGCCAGCGGGCGGCGGGTCGCGTCAGACTTCAGTTGTCAGTCACCCGCATGAACGCCGCCGCACGCAGCCTAGTGTCCTTTGCCCTGCTCGCGCTGGCATCGGCGGGCCTTGGCGCGCCGGCGGCTGTCCCTGCGGCCGAGGAGCTGTTCGCCCGCCGCATCCAGCCGTTGTTCAGGGAGAAGTGCCTCGCCTGCCACGGCGATGACCCGCAAAAAATCAAGGGTGGCCTCGACATGCGCACGCGCGCGGGACTCCTCAAGGGCGGCGAGAGCGAGCAGCCTGCCATCGTCCCCGGAAAGCCAGCAGTCAGCCCGCTCTGGATCGCCGTCACGCGCGAGGGCGACGCGGAGAACTGGGCCGCGATGCCGCCCAAGGAAAACGACAAGCTCTCCAAAGAGCAGCTCGACTGGGTGAAACAGTGGCTTGCCGGCGGCGCACCGTGGCCGGATGCAAAGCGGCTCGCTGAAATCGCGAGCATCAACGCCGCCAAATGGTCCGCTGAGGATGGCCTCCCGGTGAAGACCAGCGGCGGCCTCTCGCCCGAGTGGACGAACCGTCGCTACCAGCCGGAGAATCTGTGGGCGTATCAGCCGCTCGCGAAGCCAGCGGTTCCCCCAATCGGTAATCAGCCATCGGCCATCGGCAACTCCATTGACGCCTTCCTCGCTGCAAAATGGCCCGCCGGTGCAAAGCCGGCCCCGCTCGCCGACCGCCGCACGCTCATCCGCCGCGCGACGTTTGACCTGCTCGGCCTGCCGCCCACGCCGGAGGAAGTCGCTGCATTCCTTGCGGACCAGAACCCGGATGAGCGGGCCTTTGCGCAGCTCGTGGACCGCCTGCTGGCCTCGCCGCACTATGGCGAGCAGATGGCGCGGCACTGGCTCGACATCGCGCGCTATGCCGACTCCAGTGGTTTCGCCAACGACTACGCGCGCGGCAACGCCTGGCGCTACCGCGACTACGTGGTGCGCACCTTCAATGCCGACAAGCCCTACGACCACTTCATCCGCGAGCAGATCGCCGGCGACGAACTCGCGGAGAACCAAGAACCAAAATCCAAGAGCACCGAACTCCTCATCGCCACCGGCTTCCTCCGCATGGGCCCGTGGGAACTCACCGGCATGGAGGTGGCGAAGGTCGCGCGCCAGCGGTTCCTCGACGACGTGACCGACAGCGTCGGGCAGGTCTTCCTCGCGCACCCGCTCCAGTGCGCGCGCTGCCACGACCACAAGTTCGACCCGGTGCCCACGCGCGATTACTACGCGCTGCAGGCGTGCTTCGCGACGACGCAGCTCAGCGAGCGCGACGCGCCGTTCCTGCCGGAGGAGAACGTCGCCGGCTTCGAGGAGCGCAAGTATCTGGAGGCCCGGCGGCAGGAGCACCTCGCGACCTTGAAACGCCTCGACGACAAGCTGCTGGCCAACGCGCAGGCGTGGTTCGCGGAGAAGAGGATTGACCCGACGAAGTGGAATGAAGCTGTCGCCGCCGCGCGCGGCCAGGACGGCAAGAACGCCGCCCGGCGCGAGTCGCAGAATCACTTCGGCATGGCGCGAAACAAGCTGGCCGCGCAGGGCGTGCCGGAGGCCGGGTATCCCCCCAAGCTCGTCGGCTTCACGCCCGAGGACTTCGGCCTGGAACGGGTGGCGCGGAAGGGATTGGAGCGGCTGCGATGGGAACTCGACCGGTTCGAGCCGTTCGCGCTCGCCGTCCACAGCGGCCGGACGCCGGATCTCCGCGCCGTGTTCGCCCCCACGCGCATGCCCGCCAGCCGCATGACATCCGGCGAGCTGGAGCAGACGGCCATTCTCGCGGGCGGCGACCCGTTTTCCCCGGCCGCAAAGGTCCAGCCGGGCGCACTGTCTGCGATTGCAAATCCCGGAGTTCAGATCGCAGATGCCATCACCGGCCGTCGCCTGGCCCTCGCCAACTGGATTGCTTCGCCCTCGAACCCGCTCACCGCGCGGGTGATGGTGAACCGCCTCTGGCAATGGCACTTCGGCCAGGCGCTCGCGGGCAACCCGAACAACTTCGGCGCGACCGGCAAAAAGCCGACGCATCCCGAGCTGCTCGACTGGCTTGCCGCGACGTTCATCGAGCGCGGCTGGTCGGTAAAGGCGATGCACCGGCTCATCATGACGAGCGAGGCGTATCGGCGTTCCAGTATTCAGCATCCAGCGTCCAGTGTTCAGTCGGCCACAAATGCTCCAAACGCCAAACCGAACACCGCCCTGCTGAACACTGAATACTCAGGCTTCAAACCCCGCCGCCTCACCGCCGAGGAGCTGCGCGACGCCATGCTCCGCGTCTCTGGCGAGCTGAACCCCGCGCTCGGCGGCATACCCGTGCGGCCGGAAATCAACCGGGAGGCCGCGCTCCAGCCGCGTCAGGTCATGGGCACGTTTGCGGAGGCTTGGCAGCCGTCGCCCAAGCCCGAGCAGCGCCACCGCCGCAGCCTCTATGCGCTCAAGCTGCGTGGCGCGGGCGACCCGTTCATGGAAGTCTTCAACGCGCCCTCGCCCGACCTGAGCTGCGAGCTGCGCGACGCCTCGACCGTCACGCCGCAGGTCTTCGCGCTGTTCAACAGCGAGGCGAGCTACGCCCGCGCGCTGGCCTTTGCCAACCGCCTCCTCTCGGAGCCCGCAACGCGGAACACGCCGCAGTCTGCACCATCGCCGACAGCCGATCGCCCATTGCCAACCGGCGGTCAGCCCTTGGCGATTGGCGATCAGCGATTGGCCATCCTGCACCGCGCCTTCGCGCTGGCCTTCAACCGCGCGCCCAAGCCCGACGAATTGAAGGCCAGCCTCGCCCATTGGGACGGCATGACCGCGCGGCATCGGACGCTGAAGTTCGAGAGAAGTCCACCGTTGCGCTCCGTCACGCGCGAGGCCGTGGAGGAGAACACCGGCGAGAAGTTCAGGTTCACCGAGACCCTCGAAGCCGCCGCCGACTTTGTGCCGGACCTGCACCCCGCGGATGCCTCGCCCGAGCTGCGCGGCCTCGCCGAGGTTTGCCTCGTGCTGCTCAACGCCGCCGAGTTCGCCTACGTCTACTAGCCATGAAGCCGCCTTTCCCCTGCGCCGGCCACCGCGCCCTGCCCACCCCCACGCGGCGGGACTTCATGTATTCCCTCGGCGCGAGCCTCGGCAGCGTCGCGTTCAGCTCCCTGCTCGCGGCGGAGGCCAACCGGCAAACAGGCGGCCCGCTCGCACCCAAGCCCGGCCACCACGCCGCCAAGGCCAAGCACGTCATCTTCCTCATGATGGAGGGCGGGCCGTCGCACATCGACACCTTCGACCCGAAGCCCAAGCTCGCGGAGCTGCACCTCAAGGAGTTTGTGCGCGAGGGCAAGATGAAGTCCGCGATGGAGAGCGGCAAACGCTACTACGTGCAAAGCCCCTTCAAGTTCCGCAAAGCCGGCCGGAGCGGCGCGGACATGGCGGAGAATTGGGAACACCTCGCGCGCGTGGCCGACGAGCTGTGCTTCTTCCGTGGCGCCCAGGTGGACTCGGTGAATCACCCGACCGCCATGTATCAGATGAACACCGGCAACCGCTTCGGCGGTGACCCGGCCATCGGCTCGTGGGTGACTTACGGCCTCGGCTCCGCGAACCAGAACCTGCCCGGCTTCATCGTGCTACCGGAGGTGAGCTACCCGCAGGGCGGCGCGGCGAACTGGGGGAACGGCTTCCTCCCCGCGAACTTCCAAGGCACGCCGCTGCGCGCCAAGGGCTCGCCCATCCTCGACCTCACGCCGCCCAAGGGAATTTCCCCTGAACACCAGCGCGAAAACCTCGACCTGCTTAAGAAACTCAACTCCGCGCATCGTGACGCCCATCCGCAGCACGCCGAACTCGCCGCGCGCATGGACGCCTACGAACTCGCCTTCCGCATGCAGATGGAGGTGCCCGGCATCCTCGACCTCGACCAGGAAGACGCGCGGCTCAGGGCCACCTACGGCATCGGCGCGGAGCCGACGGACGCTTTCGGGCGCAAGTGCCTGCTCGCGCGGCGGCTCATCGAGCGCGGCGTGCGTTTCGTGCAGCTCTACGCCGGCACGTGGGACAGCCACGACTACATCGAGCGCGCCCACGGCAATCTCGTTCGCCAGGTGGACCAGCCCATCGCCGCGCTCATCGCGGACCTGAAGCAGCGCGGGCTGCTCGACAGCACGCTGATCGTCTGGTGCGGTGAATTTGGCCGCACTCCGGACAATGGGGTCCGTGGCGGCACCGCCTACGGCCGCGACCACAACCCGCACGCGATGACCCTCTGGTTCGCCGGCGGCGGCGTGAAGGCCGGCCACACCCTCGGCGCAACCGACGAGCTGGGCGACAAGGCCGTCGCGCACGTCCATCACATCCGCGACGTGCACGTCACGCTGCTGCACCTGCTCGGGCTGGACGACAACAAGCTCACTTACTTCCACGGTGGACGCTTCAAACAGCTCTCCCAGTTCGGCGGGCAGGTCATCCGGGAACTGGTGGCGTAAGTTTCGCCTCGATCCTATCGTCATCACCGATGGACTCCGTTGGACAACCTTCCAGTGCCTCCTGCACTTGACGAACTTGTTCCTCCGTCTCCGGCTGGCGGAAGACGATGGACATGCCAATGTCCGCGTCGCGGTGAAAGAAGTCCGGTGCAGCGGCACGGCATTGGTCACAGTCGATGCAGGTGCTGTCCACGTAGAAGCGTCCAGGGACGTTTTGCGGGAGTCGTTCAGTTCGTGTTGCCATAGTTTACCTTTCGCTGGCGTGAAACTATGGCCTGCCAACTGTTGAGTGAAATTCATTGTTAGCATACTCTTTTGCCCAATATGCATCAGTTTATCGCCACTGTTCCCTTCGATCTCTACGAGCTGGCGCTGTTCCATCTGGTAGTGAAGCACCGGAGCTTTACCAAGGCGGCGCAACTGGCCGGGCTGACCCAGAGCGCCATCACAAGGCAAATGCAGGGCATGGAGAACAGCCTTGGCCTCGACTTGCTGGAACGCACGACGCGCAGCGTGCGGGTGACGATAGCGGGCGAGTTCCTGTTCCGGGAGTCGGCACGACTGTTGGGTGATGTGGAACAGACGCTCACACGGCTACGGGAGGAGTTCACCGGTGCTCGGAAGGAAGTGCGCGTCGGGGTTTCCCGAAGTGTCGGGCTGGCCTACCTGCCGGGCCTCCTCCATGCAAACCTAAGGCGGCAGCCGGACGTGGCATGCCGCGTTTCGCATCAACCGAGCAACGAAATTCTAATGGCCCTGGAAGCAAACGAGCTGGACATGGGCGTCCTATGTCCGCCGGGCCGTTTGTCCCGCACGGTGCAGGTCACGCATCGGTTCCAAGATGACTTCACCCTGATTGCCACTGCGGCATTGGCGGCCCAGTATGCTACCCTTCCCAAGTCCAGGAAAGCACGTGACAGCTGGCTTACGAGCCAAAGCTGGCTACTGCTTACGGACACTTCCAACACAGGCCAGCGGCTCAGTGCTTGGATGGCTCGGCAAGGATGGCAGTTCGAGCCAACGATGCAGTTGGATAACTTTGACCTAATCATCAACCTCGTTGCGCTCGGCATGGGCGTAAGTTTTGTGCCGGTGCGGGCGCTGGCACTCTACGGACAGAAAAAGACGCTCCGACGTGTCCCGCTGCCGGAAAAGTTCAATCGTGAACTGGTGGTGGTCGTGCGCCGGCACCGCAAACTACCGGCACACTTAAGCCAATTCGTAGGCAACGTGCTGTTCTGAACAGGCGCGAACAGCATTGAGCCTGCGGCGGACGCTGGTAGCTTCCGCGCGCATGAATTGTCTCCGGGGTTTTGCCGCGCGCGGGCTGGCTGCATGGTTGCTGCTGTGCGCCGCCGCGTTGCGCGCGGCCTTGCCGGCGGGGGTGAACCAAGGCCCCGCGCTCGGCTGGACCAATGCGCTCTCCCTGCGCGACGACCACGGGAAGACCGCGGCGGTGATCGTGCCGGACATCGGCGGACGCGTGGTGCAATACAGCCGGGGTGGCGTGAACGCGCTGCTGGAAAATCCCGAGGCCAACGGCAAGACCCTCGCGCTGTCCGGCGGCGGCTTCTGGGTGGGCGGCTACCAGTGCGACTTCGGCCCCGGCCTGCTGGGCCGGCCCGAGCGGCAGGCGGTGTGGCTGGGGCGGCATGACTTTGTCGCGCCGCGCGACCAGACGGTGGAGACGGCCAGCCCGCTGGACCTCGCAACCGGCCTGCGCCTGCTCAAGAGCTTCACCCTCGACCCCGACACCGGCGCACTCGGCGTGGTGCAGCGGATGGTGAACGCGTCGCCGAATCCCGCGCGGCAGAACCTCCACGACCGCACGCTCTGCCCGGCGGGCGGTTTCTTCCTGCTGCCCTTGCCCAAGCAGAGCCGTCACCGCGCGGGCTGGGCGGTGTTGCGCGCGACGGAGAACGGCCCGGCCTTCGATGGCGAGCAACCTGCGCTGCCGAACGTCACGGTCTTCGACAATCTGCTCGTGGCACAGGCAACGGGCGCGCCGGGCAAGCTCGGCTCCGACCCGGACGCGGGCTGGGTGGCCTACGTGCGCGGGCGGCTGCTGTTCGTAAAGTTCTTCAAGTCATGGCCCAGCGCCGCGTATGCGGGCACGGGGCACACGGTGGAATTCTCCTGGAACGATCAGATGGCAGCGGTCGAATTGTTCAGCCCGCTCGCATCGCTGCAGCCGGGCCAGGCCTTCGACTTCCCCGAGCTGTGGCAGCTCATCGAACTAAAGGAGCCGGTGCGTGACTTGGAGGATGCGCGGGCCGCCGCGCGCAAAGTGCCGCCATCGCCCTTCGCCCCTGCGGCGCTGAAAGCGCCCGCGCCTCACTGATACTCGTAGCCGAGGTGGAAGCTCACGCGGCCGTCCGGGTGCTGGCGGATGTTCGTGATGTGGACGGGCAGCCCGCCGCCGAGCATCGAGCGGCTGCCGGGCGTGGTGAAGGGCGTGTAGGCGTCATTCGCGCCGCTGGGATAGGGCACGTCAGTCAGGAAGACACGCGGGCCGCTGGGTCCTTCGACCCCGTGGCTTTCCTCCAGGATGACGCGGTTGCCGACGATGCGCCAGATGAGCAGTCCTTCGTCCGGGAGGCTGCCGTCGAAGCCGGTCTTGCGGCGGTTTTCGAGGAGCAGGTATTCGCTGCCGTCGGGCCGGATGAGGATTTTGAAGCACTCGTTGGTCGAGCCGTTGATGGGCGCGAGCACGAGCTTCTGTTTCACGGTGGGATCAAGCACTGCCGGGGTGAGCCAGCCGAGCTGCTCCTTGCACCACGCGCCGAAGTGCTGCGGGCGGCCGTAGGGTGTCTGGTTCGACATCGCGCACCAGTTGCCGAGGCCCTCGGAGCCGGGATTTTCGGGGCGCGCGTAGAGGTCGGGGATGCCGAGCATGTGGCCGAACTCGTGGCAATAGACGCTGATGTTCCCCATGCGCCGGCCGCCCTCGGCGCAGATGAAGTAGGGCCAGCGCTTGCCCTTGTGCGTGACGCTGCCGCGGTGCGGCCAGAACAGGCTGCCGCGGTTCACGTTTGGGTAGCGGTCGCCCGCGTAGATGAACGCAATGCCGTCGAAGTCCTTCAAGGCATTCGTCCCGTCGCGCTTGAGCAGGAGGTCGAGGGCTTCCGTGAGAAAGGCTGTCTTCGCCGTCGTGCTCGCGGCCTGCGAGTAGTCGGAGCGCTTCTTGCCCATCTCCAGCCAGTCAAACGCCCGCCCGTCCACGCGCAGCTGGCCCACGGAGTTCTCGACGAAGTAATCGTGCAAACTCCCGTAAACTGTCTGCCCGGTGGCGTTGGTCTTCGTGTAGGTGCCCCGGCTGAACATGGACTCCTCCCACGCGCCCATGCTGACGGCGGGGTTGTGCTTGGTGTCGGGGAACTCGACGCCGATGAGGGCGAGCTTGTAGCCGGGTTTCTTCCACAACACGCGCGGTTCCTCGCCCGTGGCGGAAGCGGTGTCGGCCGCCAGCGTGACCTGAAAGGTCTTTTCTTCCCCCTTGCGGCGCACCACCACGCTCACGGTGTCGCCGGGGGATTTTTCGGCCAGCAGCTCGCTGACCGACTGGCCGGCGGCAAGCCCCTGACCGGCGAGCTTCACGATGAGGTCATCGGTTTTGAGGCCCGCCTTTTCCGCGGGCATGCCGGCGGTGACGGAGGAGACGGGCGCGCCCTGGTCCGTGACCTCACCGGTGCGGATGCCCATGACCGCGCGCTGCGCGCCGACCTTGCGCGGGCGGCTCGTGGCTCCGAGCGTGGCCAGCAGGTCGAGGGACTTCGCGCCGCGCCGCACGGTCAGGCGCGCGAATTCGCCGGGGGACTTGCGCTGGAGCGCGTCCCGCAGCGCATCGACGGAGGCGACCGCCTGCTGGTCAAGCTTCAGGAGCACGTCGCCGACGAGCGCGCCGGCCTTCGCGGCGGGGGAGTTTTCGGCCACCTCGCCGATGATGAGCTTGCCCCGGGTGTCCGGGGCGACGTGGATGCCGAGAAAGCCCGATTGGCCGGCAGAGGAGGAATTCGTCTTGGTAATCGTCGTGGTGACAGCGGTGGCAACAGTGCGGTAGGCCGCGAGTTCGGGCGCGGGTGCGGCAGCGGCCAAAGCTGAGGTGACGGCGGCAAGGGCGAACAGGCAGGTAAAGGGGTGCATGGTATCGCGGTTCCGCTGGGGTGTAGGCCATTCGCCGCCGCGCCGCAATGGCTGAATGGCCGCCTGCCGCGCCGAGTTTCCGGTTGAAAACCCCGCCGCCCGTCCGCACATTCGCCCGCGATGAAAAGTCAGTTCACCGGCCCCGTGTTCGTTGTCCGCGACAACATTGACACCGACCAGATCATTCCCGCGCAGTATCTCACCCTCGTGCCGACGATTCCGGCCGAATACGAGAAGCTCGGCGCCTACGCCATGATCGGCCTGCCGGACGCGCTCTACCCGACGCGGTTCGTGAAGGACGGCCAGCTCGACAGCGAGTTCCCCATCATCATCGCCGGCAAGAATTTCGGGTGCGGCAGCTCCCGCGAACACGCGCCCATCGCGCTTGGCTCGGCCGGCTGCCGCGTGGTGCTGGCCGAAAGCTTCGCGCGCATCTTCTTCCGGAACAGCGTCGCCACCGGCGAGCTGTATCCCTGCGAGCTCACCGCGCGCCTGTGCGACCTGCTCAAGACCGGCGAAGTCGTCACGGTGGATCTCGACGCGCAGACGGTGAAGGTCCACGCGACCGGCCAGGTGCATTCCTTCAAACCGCTGGGCGACGTGCGCCCGGTCGTGGACGCCGGCGGCCTGTTCAACTACGCCCGCAAGAGCGGAATGATTCCGGCCGCCGCCTGACCCGGCAGCCGCCCGGCTGCATGAGCAAGGCCTTCACCCGCGAAGACGATCTGCCGGAGCTCCCGGTGGTTTCGCGCCGCGCCTCCCCGCTGCCCCCCGGCACGCAGAACCTGATGACGGCCGACGGCGTGCAACGGCTCCGCGCAGAGCTGGCCCGTTTGCAGGCGGAACGTGAACTCCTGCTCGCCGCCACCGGCGATCCCGACCGGCCACAGAAGCTCGCCGCGCTTGAACAGCGCGCGCTGCTGGTGGATGACAGCCTGCGTTCCGCATCCGTCGTGAACCCGCCTGCCACACCCGACGACCGCGTGCGTTTCGGTGCGGTGGTCACGGTGCGGGAGGCCGGCGGCGGGGAGACGCGTTACCGCATCGTGGGCGTGGACGAGGTGGACTTCGACCGCGGGTGGATCAGCTGGCTCTCGCCCATCGCCAAGGCGCTGCTGAACAAAAGCATTGGCCAGCGCGTGCGCCTCCGCACGCCCGGCGGCGAGCGGGAACTGGAGGTGATGCGGGTGAGTTACGAGACCGAGGTTGGGAAGTAGTCAGTTGTCCGTGTCAGCGGACGGCGAGGGCGGCTGGACCGGACGATGGCTATCCCTCACAGATGCTCCCCGGCGAGAATGTCCGTCTCCTTCAGCGCGAGCGGAAACGGCTCCAACGGCATCGGCTGGTCATGGTCGAGAAACGCTTCGCAAACGCGGAAGAACTCGGCGCGCGTGGTGACGCGGCGGATTTGGTGCAGGAACTTCCCGTCGGCATCGATGCCAAGGCCGACAAAGTTCAGATACTTCTTCATCTTCTGCACCTGGGCGGACTCGCGCACGTCGGGCGAGCAGATTGCGTCATAGAGCGCGCGGACATAGCCGAGCACGTCGGAGCCGCGCGGGACGAACAGCGGCTCGCCGCGCTGGTGCTGGCGGATCTGCGTGAAGAGCCACGGGTTGCGGATCGCGCCCCGGCCAATCATCAGCCCGCGGGCACCGGTGAGCCGCAGCACCTCGGCGGCCTTCGCAGCAGAGTGGACGTTGCCGTTCGCCAGCACGGGACAGGGCATCGCCGCGACCGCGCGCGCGATGAAGTCGTAATGCACTTCGCTGCGATACATTTCGAGGACCGTGCGCGCGTGAACGGTGAGCAAGTCCAGCGAGTGCCGGGCAAAGATGGGCAGCAGCTCTGCAAACACCCGCGGGTCATCGAAGCCGATGCGTGTCTTGACCGTGAAGGGAATCGTCACCGCCTCGCGCAATGCGCCGAGGAGGGCGTCCACACGGCGAGGTTCGCGCAGCAGACCGCCACCGGCGCACTTCTTGTAAACCACCGGCGCGGGGCAGCCGAGGTTAAGGTCCACGGCGGCGATGGGCAGCTTTTCCAGAAACTTCGCCGTGCGGATGAGTGCGGGGATGTCGTTGCCAATGATCTGGGCAATGATGGGCCGGCCGGTGGCGTTCTCGTTGATGGACTGCACGATCCACTTCTCCGGCGTGGAGACGGAGTGCACGCGCAGATACTCGGTCCAGTAAACGTCCGGCCCGCCGTAGCGCGCCATGAGGGTCATGAACGCGAGGTCGGTCACGTCCTGCATCGGCGCGAGGGCGAGGACCGGCGCGGGGGCATCCAGCAGTTCGCGGAAAGCGCTCATCGGAACTGCGGATGCGTGCGGAGCCGCTCCCATGTCTCGGCGGAGAGCGGGGCTTGCCGATACTTCGCTTCGTGCAACGGCTCGGCGCTGGTGGAACGGCGGGCGCGGTCGAGCCATTTGCGGTCGAGCGGCTCGTTGAGCAGGTCGAGGGTGTTCGCGGCAAGCGTGGTTTCCTCCTTCTCACCGGTCGCGTGACCGACGCCAACGAAAAAGCCCGCCAGCAGCCACGTCACGCGTAACAGCGTGGCGCGCGAGTAAGTGGGCATGGCGCACGGACGCATGGGATCAAGGCGGCGGAAGAGCTGTGTGAAGAGCGGAAGCGTCCACATCTCGGGGTTCTTCGCGGGGGAAAAGGCGTCGAAGAGAATGGCATGGGGAGCGGGGACGGCCGGCGGAGCGGCGCGCAGCCAAGCAGGAAAGTCGGCGACGAATACTTCCCATCGGACCGATTGGGCCTGGTGCGCCCTCTCCATCCGCCCGACCGCCAACAGCTCCGCCACCCATTCCCCGTAGCCGCCGAAGTAACCCAGTTCCTCCGCGTGCTGCAGCGCAAACCGCAACGGTTCCAGCGTGTGGTCGAAGCTCACCAGGCGGAGCCGGCAGGGCAGATCGCACGTCGCCCGCAGGACGGTCAGCGCGTTCGCCGCCGCGCCCAGCCCCACATCCCAGATGACGAACTCACCCTCGTGCGCCGCCAGCCGTTCGCGCAGCCGGAGCTGGCGCACATACAGCGCCTCGGCCTCCGCCGCCGGTCCGATGACGGGGTGAAACGTCTCCGCCTCCGCGTGGGAGCGGATGCTGCGGACGCCATTGGCGAGGGTGACGAGACTGTAGCCGGGAGCCGACACGGGCGGGACGGTAGTGTGCGCGCAGACGCATGGAAACGGGGAAGTTCTCGGTCGCTGCGGGCGCGCGACCTCCTGAAACAACTGCACGTGGATGCCGGTGTCGGCCGACGGCATTCGGCTGACCAAGCTGCAAAAACACGAACGCACCCAAGACCGGATGACAGGTCCAATACGGGCTGAGCGTGCCGCTGCGGCAGTGACAACTCGCTTTCGCCGACGGGGCAAGTTGTGACTGGCTCATGGCAAAATCGGATGAGAGGCCCGACAACCGGTCGCGTCGGCTCTCCCAGCTACAATGATTTCAGCCCGTTCCCTTTCCGCGTCCCTGAGCGCAGTCGTGGGCTGCCTGCTGCCATGGCTGACACTCGGCGCGCCGGCCGGGACTCCGGCTCCGGTTCCGCTTGCAGAGTTGCGCTCCGCGTTGGGACGCGCCCTACCACTTTTGGAGCGCAGCTCCGCCTTCGCCTTGCAGGAACGGGCTTGCTTCACCTGCCATCACGGCGCGCATCCATCGCTCGTGCTGCACGACGCCTGGGCCCGGGGCTTCGCCATCAGCACCAACAACCTCGAGGACCAGCTGGCCCGGGCTTATCGCGGCCTTATCGAGGATGGCCCGCGTTTCAAGGAAGGCTGGTCCATCGCCGGCACGGTGGACGGTCCGGGCACGGCCCTGTGGATGCTCGATGTTGCCGGCTGGCAGCCGGATGCCGTGACTGCGGCGGCGGCTGATTACTTCCTGAATGACACGAAGCATGCCGATCACTGGGCACCCCCCATGAAGCGTCCCCCCACCGTGGGCAGCGTGTTCACGACCACGTATCTGGCACTGCGCGGCATCCACCGTCAGCAAAGCCCCGCCCTGGCCGCGCGCGCCGCCACCCGCAGGGCCGCCGTCACCCGCTGGCTGCTGGCGACACCCGCCCGCGACACCGAGGACAGCGTGCATCGCCTGCGGGCGCTGCATCTCCTTAACGCCGACGAAAACGCCTTCAGAAAGGAACTGGATGAACTGCTCGCCGTTCAAGCTCCCGATGGCGGCTGGCCGCAGCGGCTGGACACGCAGAGCGACGCCTATGCCACCGGCACGGTCCTGGCGGCGCTGCACGATACTGGCGCGATGGCGGTCAAGGATCCGGCGTTCCAACGGGGCCTGCGCTACCTGCTGGCGAACCAGGCGGCCGACGGCTCCTGGTTTGTGCGCAAGCGCACCCATGATGTGCAGCCGTTTTTTGACAGTGCCTTTCCCCACGGAGTGGACCAGTTCATTTCCATCTCCGCCACGAGCTGGGCCAGCTACGCATTGCTCCGCGCCCTGCCCCGAACGCAACCGGGGAATTACCTGAATGCCCACCCGAAAGCCGAAGCCCGCGTGCGGGCCTCCGCGATGCCGGATCGGGAACTCCAATTCACCCGAGAGCAATTCGATTTTTTCCGGGCGAAGATCGAACCGGTGCTGGCGGCCAACTGCTACGAGTGTCACTCGGCGTCAGCCAAAAAGCTGAAGGCCGGACTGCATCTCGACACGCGCGCCGGAATGCTTGCCGGCGGAGACAGCGGAGCCGTGGTCCGGCGCCACGACCCCGACCGCAGCCTGCTCCTGCGTTCGCTCACCCAGGACCGCCACGAATTGATGCCGCCAAAGAAGCCCTTGCCAGCCGCAGTCATCGCAGACTTCCGCGATTGGATCGCCATGGGGGCTCCCGACCCCCGCGTAGAGGCACCGCCGGGACAGAGTGGAGGCAGGTGAAAAGGGATGCGCCGCCCGTGCGGATGACGAGAATTTTTTGTTGACCATTTAGTAAATTAAAACGAAGCTCAGCTCACCGTTGCAAACTCGCAACGCCGAGTCCGAACCAGACCCGCAGTTATGGGCCGCGTAAGCGATGCCAGAGAGAAGTTGATGAAAGCCGTGACCGAGCTGATTTGGACCGGCTCATACGGCAGCACGACGATTGACCAGATTTGCGAGCGGGCCGGCGTCAAGAAAGGGAGCTTCTACTACTTCTTCGACTCGAAGGCGGCGCTGGCGGGCGAGGCCATCGAGGCGGCCTGGGAGGAGTATCGGCCCAAGCTGGACCGGGTGTTTTCGCCGTCGCTGCCGCCGCTGGAACGCATCCACCGCTTCTGCGAGTTTGAGTTCCTGGAACAGCAGGAATTACAGCGTCAATTTGGGCATGTATTGGGCTGCCCGCTGTGCACGCTCGGCACGGAGGTCTCCACGCAGGAAGACGCCTTGTGCCGCAAGGTGCAGGCCATCATGGATCAGTCCCGCAAGTATCTGGAGACCACCATCCGCGACGCCCACGCGGACGGACTCATCCACGCGCCCGACGCCGCCGCCAAGGCGCGCACGGTCTATGCCTACACCGAGGGATTGATGCAGCAGGCGCGTATCCGCAACGACCTCGGCCTGTTCCGCGAGATGGAGCGTGGTATCCTAGACCTCCTGGGCGTGAAGGCCGATATCGCGGTGGCGGCTTAAAAAAATTTGGCCATCAATTTGACTAAACGGACAACTATTAACCGATTAGCACCCATGAAACTGAATGTGAACTCCCGGACCGAGCGCTTCACCCGCGCGCTGCGGGGGACCTTGACCGAGCCGCGCGATGAACACCTGGAGCAGCTGCGCAAGGCGGTCGAAACCAGCTGCGCGAAACTGCCGGGCACCCGCTCCCATCTGGTGAAGCTCGCACTCAACGAAGCCGAGGCGCTCGCGCTGCAAACTGGCTTCCCGCACCTCGTCTTCCCGGCGCTGGCGGAGGAGAAGGTCCACGCCATCGCCGCCTGGCATCAGCGTCAAGCGGCTCTGCAACACGCCGAACCGACGCTCGCCTTCGCCGCCTGAGGCCACCGCACGGTGTAATGACCTGCTCAATGTTGCGTCAGCCAGCCCGAAACAGCCGAATCTTGAAGCCAACCCGTATGAGACAACCTGCCCTGCTTACTTGCACGCTCGCCGCCCTATGCGGCCTGGCATTGACCACTGCCGGCTGCAAACCCAAACCCGCTGCCGGTCCCCCGCCGCAGATGCCGCCTCCGCAGGTGGTGGTCACGGCGGTCGAGCAGCAGGAACTCATCGAGTGGGATGAGTTCACCGGCCGCACTGCCCCCGTCCAATACGTCGAGCTGCGCCCGCGCGTGTCCGGCCATGTTCAGGAGGTGCGCATCCAATCGGGCCAGCTGGTCAAACAAGGTGATCTGCTCTTCGTGATTGATCCGCGTCCCTTCCAAGCGGAACTGAACCGCCGGCAGGCCGAAGTGCAGCAGGCTCAGGTGCGCGTGGACAACGCCAAGCGCGAAGCCGACCGCACCGCGCAGTTGCTCGCCGGCAAGGCCATCTCCACCGAAGAGGCGGAGGGCCGCCAAGCCCGTCACAACGAGGCCAAAGCCGCCCTGCTCGCCGCGCAGGCTGCGCGCGACGCGACGCAACTCGACCTGAGTTACACCGAGGTCCGCGCGCCCATCAGCGGCCGCGTGAGCCGCGAGCTGGTCACCGTCGGCAACTATGTCAGCGGTCTCGCGGGCGCGGCGACGCTGCTCACGACCATCGTGTCCGTGGACCCGGTCCATGTGTATGCCGACGTGGACGAGAACTCGCTGCTCAAGTTCAACGCGCTGGCCCGCGCGAAGAAAATCACCAGCAACGGCGACGGCAAGGTGCCGGTCGAATTGCAGCTCGCCGACGAGGAGGGCTTCCCGCATCGGGGCCACATCGAATCGTTCGACAACAAGCTCGACCCGCAAAGCGGCAGCATCCTGTTGCGCGCGGTGTTTCCGAACTCGGACGGGCGCATCGTGCCCGGCCTCTTCGCGCGCATCCGCGTGCCCGGCAGCGCAAAGTATCCGGCGCTGCTCGTGGACGAACGCGCCATCGGCACGGACCAGGCGCAAAAGTTCGTGCTCACGCTCACGCCCACAAACACCGTTGCCTACCGACCGGTGAAACTCGGCGCGACCGCTGGCGGCAAGCGCGTCATCCGCGAGGGTTTGCAGCCGGGCGAAAAGGTCGTCATGGACATCCTCATGGCGCGCGTGCGGCCGGGCATGCCGGTGACCCCGAAGGCAGCGTCCGCCGCCGGGGACACGAAAGGCGGCCAGCCTTAACCGTCATCCGGGAGCAGTCGCCCCGCCTCACCCATGAAATTTTCCCACTTCTTCATCCGCCGTCCGATTTTCGCCGCGGTGCTGTCCATCGTGACGTTCATCGTCGGGCTGCTCGCGATGTTCCGCCTGCCCATCAGCGAGTATCCGGAAGTCGTCCCGCCCACCGTCGTCGTGATGGCCACCTATCCCGGCGCAAATCCGAAGACCATCGCCGAGACCGTCGCCGCGCCGCTGGAACAGGCCGTCAACGGCGTCGAAAACTCCCTCTACATGTTCTCGCAGTCCACGGCCGACGGCGTGATGACGCTCACCGTCACCTTCAAGCTCGGCACCGACGTGGACAAGGCCCAGGTGCTCGTGCAGAACCGCGTTGCTCAAGCCCTGCCCAAGCTGCCCGAGGAAGCACGCCGCATCGGGGTCACCACCACCAAGCAATCGCCCGACCTGACGATGGTCGTGCATCTCTCGTCGCCCAACGACCGTTACGACGAAGTTTACCTCCGCAACTACGCCGTGCTCCAGGTGAAGGACGTGCTCGCGCGCATCCCCGGCGCGGGCTCCGTGCAGGTCTTCGGCTCCGGCGACTACGCGATGCGCGTGTGGCTCGACCCGGACAAAATCGCCGCGCGGAACCTCACCGCCAGCGACGTGGTCAACGCCCTCCGCGAGCAGAACGTGCAGGTGGCCGCCGGCGCGGTCGGCCAGCCGCCGGTCAGTTCGCCGGTGAACCTCGAACTGCAAATCAACACCAAGGGCCGTCTGCTGGACCCCGCTGAGTTCGGCAACGTCATCGTGAAGGCCGGCGCGAATGGCGAGAAAACGCTTTTGAAAGACCTGGCCCGCATCGAATTAGGCGCGTCCGGCT
>JACCDO012029212.1_pt1 | contig 17240 bp, 18 predicted proteins | sample 7446101 | NCBI WGS metagenome assembly JACCDO01 (sample SAMN15323440, study PRJNA562643) | freshwater metagenome | isolation source: river surface water | place: USA:Blue River Watershed | collected 2017-08-16 | reverse complement strand
CCGGTTTTGTCAAACTTCTTCTTAAAACGCTTAAGCGCCTTATCGATAGATTCGTTTTCTTTAATGTTGATGATTATCATAGCTGTACACCTCCTTTCGGATTGCAAATGTACAGGTTATCTTTTTATTTCCAATTCTTTCACTAAAAATGAGGAACTAAAAAATGGTCAAGGGCTGACAGTCCACTGTCCACAGCTCACTCAATTGGACCTCAACTCCTGTTTTCTCTTACTTATGTAAATTATTTTGTGCGTCTCCAAGACAAGGCTTGAAGTTCGCTTCAATCGGCAGTTAACTGTCGACTGTGGTCTGTTGACAATTTTTTGTCAACAGTTGACGGACCACAGTCCACCGCAGATTGGATTTGAAGAAACAAAGCGTAATAAAACCACTATTGACGGTTGACGGTTGACCGTTAGCAGTGGACAATTAACAGTTAGCAGTTGAGCTTCTAAAAGAATCACCTAATCCAGGTTAGGGAACGAACAAAAAGAGGCTGTCTCTTTTAGGGACAGCCTCTTTTAAGTACTTATATTTCCGTTAGTTTTTTATATGTGTCAAACACTAGCCTTGATTTCAATCAATCTGCCGTGGACCGTCGACTGTGAACCGTTGACTAAGATTAGTCGACAACTTTCTCCGCCAAGACTACGATGGTGTTTTGCTTAACTTCTACCACACCACCTTCTACTTGTAGGGATTGCTTTCCTTCTGTTGTGGTGAAAGAAACAGCCCCTTTGCCCAATGCAGATACAATGGGTGCGTGATTGGTTAGTACTTGAAATGCCCCCAAAGCCCCAGGAAAGGTAGCTTCGCTCACTTCTCCTTGGAAAACTTTTTTATCTGGCGTTACAATTTCTAAGTGCATGGCGTATTCGGTCTTCAAGTAGTAAACTCATACTGCCTCTAGGATTGCTTCAAGAGGCAGGAATGAGAAGAATTTTATTTTACTTCTGCAAGTAACTTTTCTCCTTTGGCGATCGCATCTTCGATGCTACCTACCAAGTTGAATGCTGCTTCTGGCAAATGGTCAAGTTCGCCATCAAGAATCATGTTGAAACCTTTGATCGTGTCTTTGATGTCTACTAGAACTCCTTTAAGACCGGTAAATTGCTCTGCTACGTGGAATGGCTGAGACAAGAAACGTTGCACACGACGAGCGCGGTGTACCACCTGCTTATCTTCTTCAGAAAGTTCTTCCATGCCCAAGATGGCAATGATGTCCTGAAGTTCCTTGTAACGCTGAAGGGTTTCCTTCACACGCTGTGCACAGTTGTAGTGATCATCACCTAGGATATCTGGAGAGAGGATTCGTGAGGTAGAATCGAGTGGATCCACAGCAGGGTAGATACCCAATTCAGCAATCTTACGAGATAATACCGTGGTTGCATCCAAGTGCGCAAAGGTCGTTGCTGGAGCCGGGTCAGTCAAGTCATCCGCAGGTACATAAACTGCCTGCACGGAGGTGATGGATCCATTTTTGGTAGAAGTGATTCGTTCCTGCATGGCACCCATTTCGGTAGCCAAGGTAGGCTGGTAACCTACTGCAGAAGGCATACGCCCAAGAAGTGCGGACACTTCAGAACCAGCCTGGGTGAATCGGAAAATGTTGTCGATAAAGAACAAGATGTCTTTTCCTTGTCCTGAGCCATCGCCATCACGGTAGTATTCTGCAAGGGTAAGACCAGTCAAGGCCACTCGAGCACGTGCTCCTGGAGGCTCGTTCATCTGTCCAAACACGAAGGTTGCTTTGGAGTCTTCCAGCTTCTTTAAGTCTACTTTGGATAGATCCCATCCACCTTCAGTTTCCAAGCTATGAATAAAGTCCTCACCGTAGGTTACGATGCCTGACTCGATCATTTCTCTCAAAAGGTCATTTCCCTCACGGGTTCTTTCTCCTACACCTGCAAATACAGACAAACCAGAGTACGCTTTCGCGATGTTGTTGATCAATTCTTGGATCAATACGGTTTTGCCTACACCAGCTCCTCCAAAAAGACCAATTTTACCTCCTTTGGCATAAGGCTCGATCAAGTCGATTACCTTGATACCTGTGAAAAGCACTTCGGTAGAAGTAGAAAGGTCCTCAAATCGTGGAGCAGCTCGGTGAATTGGAAGACGCTTACCTGCAGGTACCTGAGGTAGACCGTCGATTGCTTCACCCACTACATTGAAAAGTCGGCCTTTGATGCCTTCCCCTGTAGGTACAGAGATGGGCTGACCCAAGTCAGTGACTGCCATGCCACGAACCATGCCTTCTGAAGAATCCATTGCGATGGTTCTTACTCGGTCTTCACCTAGGTGTTGCTGCACTTCCAACACTACCTTTTGGCCGTTGTCTTTTGTGAGTTCCAGCGCGTCTAGGATGTTGGGCAGTTTTCCGCCTTCAAAGGATACGTCCACCACCGGGCCGATTACCTGAGTTATCTTTCCAATATTTGCCATTTTATTTGATGAAAGGTAAAAAGAGACTCTTTTTTAATTCGACCGCAAAATTAGTGAGAAAAGGCTGAAACCAAAGGATATTTGGAAAAATTAATCTGAATTGACTCAGAAAATTGTTTAGCAAGATGAATTTTGGATTCTACAAGTTGCTACTTCAGATCCAAACGCCTGGCAAATAGAAAAGCTTTTGACCAATAGGGCTGGCTTAGGTAGTCCTCTGTAACTCCCAATGAGTTGGAGGCATGGATAAATCGCACCTTATTTTTTTGAGACTCTGTGACAATTCCGGTATGTGTAACTTCTTTTTTCTTTTTTCCTGTAGCAAAAAATAAGACATCACCAGGTTTAATTTTGCGCTCAGGTATTTTTTTACCCAGCTTACTTTGTTCTGTAGATGTTCTTGGGAGTTTGACCCCTACCGAAGCAAAAGAATGGTAGACCAATGCAGAGCAGTCTATTCCTGCACGAGTCGTGCCCCCATAGCGGTAGGGCGTGCCGCGGTAGGATTTGGCCGTTTCGATAAGGGTAAATTCCGGTGAGGACTTGCTTACTTTCCGTTTACTGCTGCAGCTGCCCAATACCAAAAGCATAAAAACACAGAGAAAAAAGGAACTATTCGAAGAAAAATAAATTCGTTTCAAGGGAATTTGTTTAGGCTGTTTCAAGTTTACCCTTCAAATGAATAAATTCAAAAGATTCTTTACATAAATAAATCCTTTACCCCCTAAGTCTACTCATTCTAGGGGGAGTGTAGCTTTACCTTATTCTTAACCTAGTCTTCTATTTATGCAGATCCAACAGTTTTATGACGAAGGCCTAGCGCATGCTAGCTATGCCATTCTGAGTCAGGGAAAAATTGCCCTGGTCGATCCAGGAAGAAATCCACAGCTCTACAACGATTTTGCGTCTGCAAATTCAGCTCAGATTGTGGCTGTCATTGAAACTCATCCGCATGCGGACTTTGTCAGTTCGCACCTGGAGTTTCACCAGAACGAGGGAGCGACTATTTATGTGTCCAAACTAGTAGGAGCTGCCTATCCCCATGTAGGATATGACGAGGGAGACTCATTTGCTTTAGGGGAGGTTACGCTTCATTCGCTTCATACCCCAGGGCACTCCCCTGATTCCATCAGTATCCTATTGAAGGACTCGAAAGGTAGAGACCATGCGCTATTTTCAGGGGATACGCTATTTATTGGAGATGTAGGTCGGCCTGATCTCCGAGAAAAGGCCGGAAATCTGACCGCGCAGCGGGAAGAACTTGCCCGAATGATGTATCATACCGTGCAGCAAAAATTAAAGCCTTTGGCTGATGATGTTCTGGTTTTTCCAGCACATGGAGCTGGCTCACTTTGTGGCAAAAATTTGAGTGATGCCCGTCAATCCACCATTGGCGAGCAGCGGTCCAGTAACTGGGCTTTTTCAGCTCCGGATGAAGCCACCTTTGTGGACGCGCTGCTCCAAGGACAGCCTTATATTCCGAAGTATTTTGGGTATGCGGTAGATTTAAACAAGCAAGGTGCACCTGCCTACCAGCGCTCCATTTCTCAGGTGCCCTCCCTGCCAGAAGGAGCTACCCTTCCTTTAGGCGCTTTGGTGATCGATACGCGGAAGCAAGATCAATTTGCTGCAGGCCACATTCCGGGTTCGATCAATATCATGAATGGGGGTAAATTTGAAACCTGGCTCGGGTCTATAGTGGGGCCTGATGAACGGTTTTTTCTTGTTGCGGATACAGCCGCTGAACTTGAAATTCTAATTCACAAAACTGCTAAGATTGGCTACGAACAGTTGATTCAAGGCGCGGTAATTCATCCTGCTGGGATGACTGCTATAGGAACCTCCTTTGACCTTGCTGCATTTAAAGCTAATCCTGGGCTGTTTACCCTAGTAGATATTCGCAGCCGTGATGAGCAGGCTGGCACCCCAATTTTTGCTGGCGCCATCAATATTCCTTTGCCGGAGTTGCGGGAAAGAGTTGGAGAAATACCAGTTTCCAAGCCAATTCTAATCCATTGTGCGGGGGGATACCGCTCGGCAGCGGGCGTCAGCATTGTAGCGAATGAGGTGAAGCAAGTACCCGTATTGGACTTTAGCGAAGCGATCAAAGAATTTCAAATAGCGGGACATTAAAATTGTCCACAGTTAACGGTTAACGGTCCACCGTCAATTGTGGTTTTAGTACACTTTGTCTCTACAAATCCAATCTGCTGTCGTCTGTGGACCGTAAGCCGTGGACGATCAATTTGTCCACTGCCAACCGCTAACAGCAATTTGTAGTCCAATGTGAAAATTCATCCCAAAATGGAATCCAAAATTGATTTTCACTAGAATTTGCTGTGGACTGTGGACCGTTAGCTGTTGACGGACCCCAGACTGCAGTCTAAGTTTTCAGTAACGATGCAAAAAGAAGAGTTTATCAACTTAACAATTCCACAAAAAATCAAAACCCTCTACCTAGAGGGCAGCTTTGTGGTGGCTATTCGCTACTACCGTCACAAGGTGAATCTCTACTTATTGGGGGATGAATACGTGGAGGTATTCTACAACCACAAGCTCGATCAAATTGAAAAGATTGAATTTTTGGCCCGAAAACATAGCCGGATGAAGTTCTATTTGGATCAGATTAAGTTGTAATTTGTCAACGGCTGACGGTCAACGGTCCACAGCTCACTTAATTGAACTTCAACTCCTTATTTCTAGGGTTTGTAAAAAACGAAAAATTAAATAAAAAAATCCGAAAGACCCCTTTCGGATTTTTTTATTCGTTGTTGAGTCAGATTTGCTTGGTAGGATTATCCCACAAAACTAGGACTGATGAACCAGCATCTGCTGTAGACTGTGGTCTGTTAGCAGGTGACGGGATGATCCGCTATCTTTTAGGTTTATTCTGATTCACAATAAAATTTCGGATCATCACAACTTACAACTTTCGCTTCAAGAAGTCGGTCATCTGCGTGTATAGGTGCCAGGTGGTGTTTCCGCCAGAAATCCCATGATTCCGGTTGGGGTAGTAGAAAGATTCAAACTGCTTGTCGGCCGCAATGAGCGCATTGACGAGATCCACTGCATTTTGGAAGTGGACATTGTCATCACCTGTGCCATGGATCAACAAGAAATTTCCTTTCAACTTGTTGACATGGGTGATTGGAGAGTTGTCATCGTAGCCTGCTGGATTCAGTTGGGGCGTCTGCAAGTAGCGCTCGGTGTAAACGGTATCGTAATACCTCCAGGTAGTCACTGGGGCTACTGCAATGGCAGCTTTAAATACCTCGTGGCCGATCATCAAGGAAAGGGAGGACATGTAGCCTCCGTAGGACCAGCCCCAAATTCCAATTCGGGAAGAATCTACAAAAGGCATTTTAGCCAAGTACTTGGCTCCCTCGATCTGATCGATGGTTTCGAGCTTGCCCAAGTTGGCATAGGTGGCATGTTTGAAGTCACGACCTCGAGCCCCAGTGCCGCGGTTGTCAATGCTTGCCACTAAGTAGCCTTCTGCCGCCAAGTGTTGGTGCCAAAAGTCTCGTGATCCACCCCAGGAGTTGAGTACGTTTTGGGAGCCAGGGCCTCCATACACATACAGGAGCACGGGATATTTTTTGTTGGGATCAAAATCTGCAGGCTTGATCAAGTACCCATTGAGGGTCGTGCCATCTACCGTTGGGAAGGTAAAAAATTCTTTTTTGCCAAGTGCAAAAGTGGCCATTCGGTCTTTGAGGGCCTGGTTGTCTTCCAGCACCTTCAGGGTCTTTCCGCTTGCCTCGTTGAGCGTGACGGTCAGAGGGCTTGAAGAACTGGTATGGTAAGCGATAAAAAACTGATGGTCAGGGCTCATGTTGATGCTGTAGGTACCCGCAAGCGGACTCAGCGGTTTTTTACCCTTCCCATCCAATTGGATTACATAGAGCTGTCGTTCCAAAGGAGATTTTTCAGTGGAGAGGTAGTAGAGCTTTTTACCTTTCTCATCCAACCCTACCAAGGAACTCACCTCCCAAGGGCCAGAGGTCACTTGGCGAATCAGTGTTCCGTCGAGCTGGTGGTGGTAAATGTGCTTAAATCCGTCCTTTTCAGAGGTGCGGATAAAAGACTTGCCATCGCTGAGGTACTGCAGGTCGTCGTTGTAGTCCAAGTCCACATAGGTGGCAGAAGATTCCGATAGGACGAGCTTACTTTCTCCAGTGCTGGCGTTGGCCTGCACCAGATCCAATTGATTTTGTAGGCGATTGAGGCGAATAAATGCCAATTGATTTGGGTCTTGTGTCCAGTACAAGCGCGGCAGGTACTGATCTGCTTCCGGTCCAGCATCCATTTTTTGTACTTTTTTGGAGGCGAGGTCTACCACATGAATGGAGACCAAGGCGTTTTTTTCACCTGCTTTAGGGTACTTAAACTTGTAATCTTGTGGGTAAAGAGGTCCCCAGGTTTGCATGTTGAACTCTGGTACCTCAGTTTCGTCAAATCGGATAAAGGCAATTTTCTTACCATCTGGGGACCATTTGAAGGCTTGGGCCATGGAAAATTCCTCCTCGTACACCCAGTCTGCAGCTCCGTTGATGATGCGGTTGGTTTCCCCATCGAAGGTAAGCTGTGTGACGCTGTTGGTGGCCAGATCGGTCACATAGAGGTTGTTGTCCTTGACAAAAGCCACCTGGTTGTTGTCTGGAGAAAGGGTAGCGTATGAGATTTTTTCTCCCTTCATCAGCTGCTGCTTTTGGCCAGATGCGATGTCGACCACATAGAAAATCCCTTTGGAAGAGCGGCGGTAAATGGATTCCACATCCGTTGCCAAAAGGGCTTTGGATTCATCGGCATTGAAACTGTAATCCGAAAATGCGATTCCCAAGGCTTGTCCATCGAGTAGGACCCCCACCTCTTCTCCAGTGGTAACCTTGATTTTAACTACAGCTGGGGCACCATTTCGCTGAACCAGGGAACTGTAATAGTTGCCATCTTTCATCCAGTTGATACCATACACCGACTTTTGTGAGAAGGTTCCTTTTTTGAAGACGTCCTCCAAACTTACTTTTTTAGGAGTTTGTGCTTGAAGATAAAAGCTAAACGCAGCCAAAGTGCAGCAAAGCAGTACACGGAATTGCCAATTCTTACTCATATTTTTTTATTTTTGGAGATACATCGGGTGATTCGAAAGGCCTAAAGATATAAAATGGCTAAGGGATTCTAAACCTTTGGAGCGTAAACAGAAAAGAAGCGATTTCGCAGCATAAATTTTTCCCCCATGAAGAAGAAAATTGCCTTGGTCACCGGAGGCTTTACAGGTGAGTCCGTGATCTCCTTAAAAAGTGCTGCTGTCGTAGAAAAAACCATTGATAGATCCCTTTATGAAGTCTTTACGATCTACATCTATCCGGGGGATTGGTACCATTTGACTACTGCAGGTGAAAAAATTGCAGTGGATCTCAATGATTTCAGCCTGCAGTTGGGGGATCAAAAAATCACCTTTGATGGTGTATTCACCATTCTCCATGGATCTCCAGGGGAAGATGGCAAGCTGGCAGGCTACTTTGACCTGCTGGGTATTCCCTACACGACTTGTGACCAACTGACTTCTGCCATCACCATGAACAAGGGCTATACCAAGGCCATCGTGCAGACCATCCCCGAATTGCAAGTGGCTCGATCCATGCAGCTATTCGAGCAGGAGCCTACAGCTGTAGCTCGAATTCAGGAAGAACTTCAATTGCCTCTATTTATCAAACCCAACAATGGGGGAAGTTCCATCGGCATGAGTAAGGTAAAGACCTGGGACGAATTGCCTGAGGCATTGGATAAGGCTTTTGCAGAGGACACCCAGGTATTGGTGGAGGAGTTTGTATCGGGAAGAGAATTTTCAGTGGGGATATTTAAAGCAAATGGCCAGGTTACCGTCCTGCCTGCCACGGAAATTGTAAGTAGCAGGGAGTTTTTTGATTACGAGGCCAAGTACATTCCTGGGGTATGTGAGGAGATCACTCCAGGCCGCATGAACTCAGAGGAGGTAGCACGGGTGGAGCGCATTGCGAAAAAAGTCTATGCAGTCCTCAACTGCAAGGGAGCGGTTCGTATCGATTATTTCCTTCAGGAAGATACGGGGGCTTTTTATTTTATTGAGATCAACACCGTTCCTGGGCAAACCGAGACCAGCTTGATCTCCCAGCAGGTGCGGGCCATGGGTATGGAGGTATCCGTGTTTTACACACTCCTGATTGAGGAGATGTTTGCTGCTGCCGCCAAGAAGTAAGCATTAATTTTGGGTAAGATTTTCTTTTCCTTTCTTCAAATGGGGGCGTTTTTTGCAATAAGTTCTATTTTTGTAAAAGAAAGCAATCGCTAATGATTCAAAAATTATTTCCTCTGGACAAAAACTACATTCTTCGGCAGGCCCAAACGGTCATGGAAGAGGAGTTGTTGGATCAGATGGTGCTTGAGTTAAAAGCGTCATACACCCAACTCTACAATCCGCTGCAGTTGATGGATCAAACCTACCGCATGATTTTGGAGCGGAATGAGTTTCCTCGCGAGCGGATTCGATTGATTTATAGACAACTTTGTGGCATCTATCGCTACCGTCACGGAGACAACCAACTGGAGCTTTTATTTGATGGGCGCACACATATTGAAAAGTTCCAAGAAGACTGGACCGCATCCTTGTTGTCTTACGTACGACAGCTAGGCCAGTACGAACCCTATGTGAAGACCCTACTTCGCATGACCTTGCTACACGACACCGAATCCCGTGCCGAATGGGCAGAGAACCATTGCAAGGCCTTTATCAACCAATTTTTTGAGTTGAAAGTGATCAAAAGACAAGGCGAGTTGCTGTTGAAGGTCTCCTAATCTCCTAGAGTTTTTTAGTCTGACTCCCTTAGAAATTTGGGCTAAGCAGGTATTTGCTGTAGAATTCATCGATCACTTTGACTGCTTCTGTGGCAGTGTCTACCACACAAAACAGGTCCAGATCGGATTCACTGATGTACTGCAGGTCGTCTTGCAGAAGTTTGCTTTTGATCCAATCCACCAATCCACCCCAGTAATCTTTGCCAACCAATACAATCGGAAAACGACCAATCTTATTGGTTTGGATAAGGGTAAGCGCTTCAAAAAACTCGTCTAACGTACCAAAACCTCCTGGTAGGACGACAAAGCCTTGGGAGTAGCGAACAAACATGACTTTGCGAACAAAGAAGTAGTCAAAGTTGAGCAGCTTGTCTCGGTCAATGTAGAGGTTGTTAAACTGTTCGAATGGAAGTTGAATGTTGAGTCCCACTGACTTTCCTCCCTCGGAAAAGGCACCTTTATTACCCGCTTCCATAATGCCTGGGCCTCCACCAGTGATGACTCCATAGCCATGGCGTACGAGTTTGGCAGCGATTTCTTCAGCCACTTTATAGTAGGCATGGTCACTCGGGGTCCGGGCGGAACCGAAGATAGTCACACAAGGACCTATTTTGGCAAGCTTATCAAAGCCTTCTACAAACTCAGCCATCACCTTAAATATGGCCCAAGAGTCTGCGCTTTTTATTTCACTCCAATCCCGTTCTTTAAAAGCACTACGGATACGATCTTCGGAATTGTGTTTTTCTAGTTCACTCATTTGGACAGTTTTTTGGTTCAAGAATACGATTCCTGAGGGTGAAAGATTAAAAATTGGAAAAAATTCTCGTTAACTAGTTGGGATACAGCGAAAAAAAATCAATTCTTATTCTGGCTCAAATACCCGAAAGGCCTGCTAATTTTGTGAGATAACCCGATCCAGATGAATCTTCTTGAAAAGTCACAAGCTGTAGAAACCCTATTTGGGGAGTTGGAGGAGCAATCCAAGCAATTCCATTCAGAAGCGGGGATGGGATGCATTTCTGGATGTGGCTTTTGCTGTTCCAATCCAGATGTACCCGCATCGGCTTTGGAGTTTTTGCCCTTGGCTTTTGACTTATATGACAAGGGACAAGCAGAGGAGCTTGCTTCTCAGCTTGCGGCTACCCAGTCCAAGGGGGTTTGTGTGGTGTATCGTGCCCAATCTCCCGATTTGAGCAAGGGATTCTGTGGAAATTATGCCAAAAGGGGTTTGATATGCAGGGTTTTTGGGGCTTCTGCGCGGATGAATACGAAGACCAATCAAAAGGAGCTTATTACCTGTAAGCAGCTCAAATCGGAGCGACCGGCAGCCTATCAAGCAGTGAGTGCGCGGATCAATTCAGATCTTGATATTCCCTTGGCTCCAGCTTATTACACCCGACTCAAAGATATTGATGAAGCGCTTACGGAATTACAGCCAGTCAATGAAGCAATTTTGTTGGCTTTGGAAATGGTCTTGCGTTATCGATTCTATGAAGAAGAGGATAATGCGAGGTAGCGGTTTTAGGCTTCGCTTTTTTTAAGTATATTCGGTGATTCAAAGGAGGACTTTCCCCACAACTAAACTTTCGGTATGGTGAATTTTGCTGAGATTATTCAAACCCTCAAATCCCTAGTAGAGACTAGAATTGAATTAGTCAAGTCAGACATTCAAGACCAATTGGTTGGGATGCTTTCTCGATTGATTTTGCTGATCCTCATTGGGTCAATCGGCTTGGTTTCAGGCTTATTTCTTTCCTTATCGCTGGCTTTTTACATCAGCCAAGTCACCCAGAGTCCTTACCTTGGATTCTTGGTAGTGGCGCTTTGCTATCTAGTTATAGTGGTATTTTTGTACCTCAGTAAGGATTCTATAGGATTTCAGCAGCAGTTTCACGCTTTTTTAAAGCAGTTTATTTTTAATTCACCTCAACGAAAAAACTCCAATGAGTAAAGAACTTGAACAAAAATCAGCAGCATTGGAGAAAGCTTTGGAAAAGCAATTGAGCAGCTTCAAAAAAGGATCTGAAGACTGGGTCAAGGTAGGTGCTGCTGTTGCGGTAGGAGCCTTGGTGGTGTATGGACTCACGCAACTCAACCATCGAAAGAAAGAAAAAAACACGGATAAAGCGCTCGAGGTTCTGGAGCGAGAGGGCTTACTCAATCCAGAGATAAAGGAGCGACTTACGCAACCCAAAACTTCCTCTCTCTGGACTAGTTTAGCTCAAAAATTACTCTTTTTGGGACTTGCGCTTGCTAAGGACAAGTTGTACGAACAATTTTTTGCTGAACCTGAAAAACCTGCAGAGAAGAAGGAGATTTGAGGTAAACCCAACCTTTGAGGTTTTAAAACCTCGAAGGTTTTATAAAAATCCAAGAACTTAAAAACCTTCGAGGTCTTGGAGACCTAAAAGGTTTGGAGGCCCTCAACGGTTAGACATTGATTAGCGACTCTCTTCTACGCATTTTTCCTGCAGGCACCCCATACATCATCTTGAAACGGCGGCAGAAATAAGCGGTGTCCTTGTAGCCCACTTCCTTGCCAATAGTGCGGATTGATTTTTTGGTGGTACGGAGTAAATCTACCGCCGCCTCCAATCGCTGGTATTCGATGTAGTCCTGGGGATTAATCCCAGTAAGCATTTTGAAATACTGTCCTACATAATCCTCAGATACATTGGCAATTTTGGCCAGTACCTTGTTGGATAAGTCTCCCCCGATATTGCTTTTAATGTAATTAAACAGGTCGATCAAACGTGGATCCTTGAAGTAAGTGGCATTGGTGGAGAGCTCTTCGGTAAACAGTCTGTTTTTAAGAATATGGCGTAGCAGTTCGATCACCAATACCTCTGTCATTGCCTTCATTCCTCTTTCCTTGCCTACTCCCGTGCTTTCAATTTCTTTCATCAAGTCCTCGACCAAGGTTGTGATCCGGTCATTAAAACGGATGATGAAGGGAGGAATATCTAAGGAGTTGAAAAAGTTGACCACATCAAACACTTTCGATTCAAACTGAAACACAGAGATGCAGTCTTCTTCGGTAGATTTAATGTCTTTGTAGCTGATGCTTTGCAAGTGCTTTCTTTTAGTCTCCGCAAATTGTTCTCCTGCAACTTCTTGTTTGGAGGTTTTGGTGCCAAAAGTGAGGGTTGTCTTGCGGTCTTTGGGAAGAAAAATTACCTCACCCTCGTTTACCAGTTCTTGATCATCCCCAAATTTTAAGCTTCCATGGTGAAGTAAAAGGAGCGTATTTTCGTTTTCCTGGTAGTTGCTGACAGTAACGGGTTTTTCAATTTTGTAGTTGCTGCCTTTCAAAAAGCGCACTTGCACCGACTCGATGACTTTATTGTAATACTCCATGGCCGAATAAAAATTTATTTTTAAAAATATGATTTTTCCAATTATAAAACTGCATTTTATAATTAAAAAAATCGAATCACTAAAACATAGGGAGTAATTTTTGGCTAATTACACCCTATGTTTTTTATCCTATTTGATAAATGGATACGTATTCTGGAAAAATAAACTGAAGAGGAAAGCTTTAAATGATAAGTAAATTTGTGGTGGACTTGGACTGGTCAGCCCCCGACGATTATCCGCAGGATTTTAAGGCTAATTTTGGATGGGCCTATCATAGCGGATCATCAAAATGATTATTTCAATATCCCTCTGGATATTACAATGCGCTGTATTTCTGAGGTGCCTTCGTAGATCTGGGTGATTTTTGCATCGCGCATTAGGCGTTCCACATGGTATTCTTTCACATAACCATAGCCTCCGTGTACTTGTACCGCTTCGACAGTTACGTTCATTGCTACTTCAGAGGCATATAATTTGGCCATTGCAGAGGCATGTGCGTAGTCTTGTCCCTGATCTTTAAGCCATGCAGCTTGATATACGAGAAGTCTTGCGGCTTCGATTTGAGTGGCCATATCGGCCAACTTGAATTGAATGGCTTGATGTTGGCTGATGGGCTTGCCAAAAGCTTTCCGTTCCTTGGAGTAGGCCAATGCCAGTTCGTATGCCCCTGAGGCAATTCCTAATGCCTGTGCAGCGATTCCTATTCGGCCTCCATTGAGGGTTTCCATGGCAAAGGTGAATCCAAAGCCTTCCTCTCCAATTCGGTTTTGGACTGGCACCTTCACATCGGTAAAAAGCAAGGAATGGGTATCTGATCCGCGGATGCCTAGTTTATCCTCCTTCTTGCCCACTACAAATCCATTCCAACCTTTTTCTACTATAAATACGGAGATCCCTTTGTGTCCTTTACTGGCATCCGTTTGAGCGATGACGAGGTAGATGGAAGCAGAGGAGCCATTGGTGATCCAGTTTTTTGTTCCATTCAAAAGGTAGTAGTCGCCTTCGAGGATGGCGGTAGTTTGCTGGGAGGTGGCGTCCGAACCCGCTTCAGGCTCAGATAGGCAGAAGGCGCCAATAAGCTCTCCCGTAGCCAACTTACCCAGGTACTTTTGTTTTTGTTCTTCCGAACCATATTTCTCCAATCCCCAGCATACCAAGGAGTTATTGACAGACATGGATACGGATGCAGAGGCATCAATTTTGGAGAGCTCCTCCATGGCAATGACATAGGAAATGGTATCCATTCCACCGCCCCCATAGGCGGGATCCACCATCATCCCCATAAACCCAAGGGCTCCCATCTTTTGAATCTGTTCTTTTGGGAATCGGGCCTCGGTGTCTCGTTCGATTACTCCAGGGAGTAATTCAGTTTGGGCAAAATCTCTAGCTGCTTCTTGTACTGCGAGCTGCTCTTCGGTCAATTGAAAATTCATGGGATGTAAATGGGTTTATTTCTGATTCAATTCTGCTAAAAAAGAAAAGGGACATCAGTCCCTTTTCAAAGTAGTGTGTAAGCTATTAATCTCTGTTTCCAAAGAAAACAAAGATGTAATAGGCAAGTGTTACCAGCGAGGCCATTGCGGCAACTAGGTAGGTTCTTGCGGCCCAGTTGAGCGCGTCCTTGGACATGGCATATTCAGAAGAAGTGACCACGTTGCGATTTTGTACCCAAGCCAAAGCTCTATTGGAGGCATCAAATTCTACTGGAAGTGTCACCAAGGTGAAGAGGGTCATGACCGAGTAAGAGCCCACTACCAAATATCCAATGAATTCGTAAGGTAAGCCCAAAGCAAATCCACCAAACAAGGAAGCTAGCAACACGAAATTCAATACTTTGCTAGAGATATTTTGAATCGGAACCATAGCAGAGCGCATGGTCAACCAAGAATAGGCAGTGGCATGTTGTACCGCGTGGCCGCATTCGTGAGCAGCTACTGCTGTAGCAGCGGCATTTCTACCGTAGAATACATCCGGGGAAAGGTTTACAGTCCTGTCTGCTGGATTGTAGTGGTCTGTCAATTGGCCTTCTACACAGGTCACGCGTACATTATGGATGTTGTGGTCTGCAAGCATCAACTTGGCAATTTCTTCTCCAGAAAGGTTGGCTTGAAGCGGGGTTTGCGAGTACAACTTGAATTTGTTCTTCAACTTGTTGCTTACTACAAAACCGAGGATAGCAAATACAATGACAATAAGGATAATCATATCTAGTTTGTGTTTAACTGGGTGTAACTACGAAATTAAGAAGTTAAAGGTTTTTTCCAAGCGGGAGTTTTCAGCATTAAAATCCAGCTGAGTAGTCCCACTCCAATGACCAATAGCATTTGGGTGCCATGAATAATTGCTGCAAATATTTTGCCATCAGCTTCAGGGACCCCAAAAACGACCAAAATATAGGCTACTAAGGCATGGAAGGTACCAATGCCTCCTTGAACAGGGGCAATCATGCCAATAGTTCCCATCACCATCACCAGAAGTACTTGGCTTCCCGACAAATTGGCAGCAGACCCGATGCCTTGAGAGACGGTATACATAGTAAGGAAGTAAATGACCCATATGACCACAGAGCTCAACCAAAATCCGAGGGGATTTTTGAGCGTTTTTATGGCAAGCACCCCAGAAAGTAACTGTCTGAAAAAGAGTTGCAGCTTATTCACAAGGCCATGGCTGCGGTATTTTTTACCCAATAAGTAAAGGAATAAAAGGAATAGGAATCCTCCTCCTAGCAGCAATGGGAGCTGGCGAAGAAGTTTGGATGTCAAGGAGGAGATGTCTACCAGCTGTCCGACTAGGGAGACAAACAATTGGCTTTCGAGTAGGAAGGCTAGAAAAAACGTCCCTGCCATGAATAGGAGATCCACGCTTCTTTCGACAAGGACGGTACCAATGACTTGTCCAAGGGGAATGCCATTGTTGCGCGTCAATACGGTACAACGTGCCACTTCCCCAGCTCTCGGAATGAGCAAGTTGACCAGGTAGCCCACCATGACTGCATGGTAGGCACGGTTGGAGGTGACGGGAAGTTGGTCTTCTTCCTTTCGAAAAAGCAAGGCCCAGCGCCAACCTCGCAGCCAGTATCCGGCCCAGGCCACTGTTAGGGATATGCCAATCCAAAACCAATTGCTGGAAGCCAATTGGGATTGGAGGCGTGCAAATTCAATGTCTCGGTACAAAAACCAAAAAATCCACAGGGCGACGCCTAGGGAGAGCGTTACTTGCAGGAGTTGTTTGATTTTTGGAGGGAGCATTAGGTAACTTGGTTTTTATCGTCTGGAAATACAAGGATCGGCTGGTGACTTTTGGCTTCTTCGGGGCTCATGCCCGCATAGGAGATGATGATAACTATATCGCCTACCGCTGCTTTCCGGGCGGCAGGACCGTTGAGGCAGACCGTCCCGGTGCCGCGCTGGCCTTTGATGACGTAGGTTTCGAGGCGCTCCCCATTGTTGACATTGACCACCTGTACTTTTTCATTTTCGAAAAGCTGGGCGGCGTCCATCAAATTTTCATCTAGGGTGATCGATCCTACATAATGCAATTCTGCCTGAGTGATTTTTACCCGGTGAATTTTTGATTTTAAGAGTTGGAGTTGCATGTGGTTTAGTTTTCGCACTGCCAAATTAGGCAATAATGGGCAAGTTATCGATCAGCCGCACCTGGCCTACAAAGGCAGCGATGCAGATAGACCTAGGACTTACCCTGCTAAACGAATCAAAAATTTCAAATGTTTCAGGGTGCACTAGGGCAAAGTATTCCAATTTAGCGTTTGCAGCATTGGAAAAGGCTACTTCGGTATCGGCTAGTACCTGGCTCCAGGGCGCACCGGCAAGGAGTCGTTCCTTCGCTTGACTGAGCTGCTGGTACAAAAGTAGCGCCTGCTGTCGCTCCTCTGGATTGAGACGCATATTTCGTGAGGACATGGCTAGTCCATCTATTTCTCGACGGGTTGGTACCACTTCGAGGCTGAGATCAAAGGACAAATCCTGAACGAGGCGCTTGATGATGGCTACCTGCTGCAAGTCTTTTTGTCCAAAAAAAGCTCGGGTTGGCTGGATGAGGTGAAATAATTTGGATACCACAAGGCCTACCCCATTGAAGTGGCCAGGGCGAAATGCTCCTTCTAGTACCTGTTCAAGGTCTCCAAAATCCAATCTCAAGTGCGTGGGCTGCGGATAAAGTGTTGCCACGGTAGGCACAAAAACGAAATCTGTCCCAGCGGCCTCGAGCTGGGCTAGGTCTGCTGTTAAGGTTTGGGGATATTTTTCAAAATCTTCACTGGAGTTGAACTGAGTGGGATTTACAAAAATAGAAACGACCGTGAAATCCATGGTGATTCTGCTTTGGGCCACTAGATCCAAATGTCCTTGGTGCAGTGCGCCCATGGTAGGAACAAAGCCCAATTTTTTGTTTTCCTTAAAAATCTCGGACCTTATGGGTTTCCATTCGGCTTCGGTGCGGATTACCTTCATGACAAGGAAAATTTTCGGCTAAATAGGGGCAAAACTAGATTAATATCCACAAATCCAATGCTTTTAGGCTTTTTTTATTTACCTTTGTGCCCGTTGTTTATCACGATACTAAAATCCCCATAGCATGTCCAAACT
>JACCDO011001535.1_pt1 | contig 17243 bp, 12 predicted proteins | sample 7446101 | NCBI WGS metagenome assembly JACCDO01 (sample SAMN15323440, study PRJNA562643) | freshwater metagenome | isolation source: river surface water | place: USA:Blue River Watershed | collected 2017-08-16 | reverse complement strand
GGCGATTAAGTCACTTCTTATGGACCCGAACCCGTGTGATCTAATCATGGCCAGGATGAAGCTTGGGTAACACCAAGTGGAGGTCCGAACCGACCGATGTTGAAAAATCGGCGGATGAGTTGTGATTAGGGGAGAAATTCCAGTCGAACTCGGAGCTAGCTGGATCTCCCCGAAATGCGTTGAGGCGCAGCGGTAAGTATGTGCTATCTAGGGGTAAAGCGACTGTTTCGATGCGGGCTGCGAAAGCGGTACCAAGTCGTGGCAAACTCAGAATACTAGATATGCTTTGTCTTAACCAGTGAGGCGGTCGGGGATAAGCTCGATCGCCAAAAGGGAAACAGCCCAGATCACCAGCTAAGGCCCCTAAATGGTCACTAAGTGGAAAAGGATGTGAGAATGCTGAAACAACCAGGAGGTTTGCTTAGAAGCAGCCACCCTTGAAAGAGTGCGTAATAGCTCACTGGTAAAGCGTTCTTGCGCCGACAATGGCCGGGACTAAGTGACCTGCCGAAGCTGTGATATTTTAATTTTTTTTAATTAGAATAGGTAGGGGAGCGTTCCGTTCTCGGGTGAAGTCTTCATGGAAATGAGGTTGGACGAAACGGAAGTGAGAATGTCGGCTTGAGTAACGAAAACATTGGTGAGAATCCAATGCCCCGAAAACCTAAGGGTTCCTCCACTAGGCTCGTCCATGGGGGGTTAGTCAGGGCCTAAGGTTAGGCCAAAAGGCGTAGTCGATGGCAAACAGGTTAATATTCCTGTACTGATTCTATTGGGAACCAAGGGACGAAGGAGACTAAACTGGGACTGCTTCTGGATTTCAGTGGAAGCGTTTAGGTGTTGAGAGCTAGAATAAAAACTATGCTTGAGCTAAGGCGTGATCCCTATTCTATGATTTTCATAGAGTAGCCAGTGATGTCAAACTTCCAAGAAAAGCTTGAACACCATAACAATAGAATCACCTGTACCTGAAACCGACACAGGTAGGTTGGTAGAGAATACCAAGGGGCGCGAGAGAACTCTCTCTAAGGAACTCGGCAAACTGGCCCCGTAACTTCGGAAGAAGGGGCGCCCTCTTGACTAAGGAGGGTCGCAGTGACCAGGCTCAGGCGACTGTTTATCAAAAACACAGGTCTCCGCTAAGTCGTAAGACAATATATGGGGGCTGACGCCTGCCCAGTGCCGGAAGGTTAAGGAAGTTGGTTATTTAATTTATTAGAGAAGCTGACGACCGAAGCCCCGGTGAACGGCGGTCGTAACTATAACGATCCTAAGGTTACCCTGCGAGTAGTTCATCAAAGGGTCGAAAATCATCGCTAGCCTTAGTAAAACCGAGCTATTTGCTGGAAACTCCTCAGTTAGCTAATCTAACTTTAACAGCTGTCTTATACTCGAGGTAAGTGACTAACCTCAGTTAAAATTAAGCAGACATGGGGACAATCAGCAGGGAAGGATGTTTAGATAACGCAGAAAGGATTGGTCTCCTTATCGGTCAATCTGTTAAACATAACCCTCAGAGACTATACGCTTGGAAGAATTACTGGAAATAACATTAAACAAAAAACAAAAATTATGGCATTATCAAACGACTGGATTGTTGGATTTGTAGATGGTGAAGGCTCTTTTAGCTATTCGAAAATTCGAAACACTCAGATGTCTATGGGTTATCAAATTCAAGGTGAATTTACCGTAGTGCAACATGTGCGTGATATACAGTTACTATACAAGCTTAAACAACACTTTGGCTGTGGATCTGTAGCTGTTAATCATGGTGATCGTTATCATTTCCGAGTTAAGAATCTAGATGACCTTATCAATGTTATTATTCCTTTTTTTGAAAAGAATGAGTTACAAACAAATAAAAAGTTTCAGTTGCCAGTCTTTAAGGAAATTTGTTTACGCTTAAAAGCTAAAAAACATCTTACACAAGAAGGCTTCGATGAAACTTTAATCCTTGTTGACAGACTTAGTACTTTAAAGAAGCAAAAATAAGGCGGTATTCTTAAGATAGAGTCCAGCTCCTTAGTAGCGATATGATAAACCCCAATACAATAACAATAACAATAAGAATAAGGGAGTCAAAGCTACTAATACTCGAAAGAGAGGAGGTGAACTGAGCGAAATTCATTGCCGAGTAAGTTTCGGCCTGCACGAAAGGCGTAACGATCTGAGCGCTGTCTCGGAGAGAGACTCGGTGAAATAGACTTGTCCCGTGAAGATGCGGACTACTTACACCTGGACAGAAAGACCCTATGAAGCTTGACTGTATCCTGGAATTGGGTTCGGGCTTTTCTTGCGCAGCCTAGGTGGGAGGCTATGAAGATTCTCTTCCGGGAGAATCAGAGCCATCATTGAGAGACCACTCTGGAAGAGCTAGAATCCTAATGGTGATCTTTGAATCAAGACACTTGACAGTTTCAGGTGGGCAGTTTATCTGGGGCGGATGCCTTTATTTTTTATTGGGGCGCTTAAATGGTAACATTTAAGGTAAATTTAGCTATATGCTGGAACAACCGTTGACTATGTTTTAAAAAAGGGTGTATTAAACAAAAGTCATATAGAATCCAACTCTAAAGACTTGTATAAGTCCTGGAATTTTAAAAAAGAGTTTGGTGCGGTTAATCAGCAGGGAAGTCCTCTTCTTAGGTTTGGAACAACAATAATACACCTAAAAATGACCCCTCAACGACTACACGCTGAACATCCTAAGAACTTAGGATGATGATATAGTCTGATCTATATGGCGACATATAGCGTATTTTAACATCAAAAAATTTCTTATATCTATTTTTATTTATGAACAAAAAAGAACTTATTGAATATAAAAAAAAAATTAAACTAACTCCTTTACAAAGAGACGTGCTTATGGCATCAATGCTTGGGGACGGTCATTTGGAAACTTTAACGGACGGCAGAACTTGGAGATTTTTGGTTGAACAAACAACCAAAAACCATAAGGAATATGTCATGCATCTTTATGAAATTTTTAAACCTTTTGTTTTACAACAACCTAAAGAAGTTGAAAGAAAAATTAAAGAGAAGGTTGTTGGAAAAAATATTAAGTTTCGAACAATAACTCATCAGTCTTTGCGTTTTTATGGAAATCTTTTTTATAAGAAAACAGGTCAACCTAATGCTCACAAGCGAAAAAAAACTATTCCAAAATTTATTCATAAATATTTAAATGATCGAATTTTAGCTTATTGGTATATGGATGATGGAGCAAGAAAAGGGCCTTCTAGATTTGGAAAAAGATTACATACTGAAGGATTTACAAAAGACGAAGTTTATCTTTTATGTTCCGCTTTAAACAAAATGGGAATTCAAACTACCGTTAATAAGCAAAATAGAAATGAAAAAACTTATTATATTTTGAATATAACAGCGGAAGGTGATAGAGTTCTTACAAAAAGAATTCAACCTTATATTATTCCAAGTATGCTTTATAAACTTTAAAGTTTTTTTTTTTTGCAAAGAGTGTTAGAATTGTTAAAATCAACAAATTGCATAAAAGGTAACTGAGGCGTGCAAAGGTTCTCTCAGTCTGGACGGAAATCAGACATTGAGTGCAAAGGCAAAAGAGAGCTTGACTGCAAGACCAACAAGTCGAGCAGGGGCGAAAGCCGGCCTTAGTGATCCGACGGTGCCGTGTGGAAGGGCCGTCGCTCAACGGATAAAAGTTACTCTAGGGATAACAGGCTGATCTTCCCCAAGAGTTCACATCGACGGGAAGGTTTGGCACCTCGACATATGGGGGTCGTCTTATAGTGATATAAGAATGTCAATTTGGCTATATGCTGGGACATCCGTCCGCTAGTTAAATGTTACTAAGTGGTGAGTATCCTTTATGGAAATAATTGTTGTATTTCTGAACATGAAGGTGCGGATAATCAGCAGGGAAGTCCACTGTTAAGTTTTTACAACAAATTGAAACTTAATATGACCCCTCAACGACTACACGCCGAACTTGTTTTAAAAAACAAGATGATATAGTCTGAACTATTGGGCGACCAGTAGAATAGGTACAAAACAAAAAATCCTATTAATATAAACAAAAAAATAAAATGATTGCGCAGCGATTAAATTATCAACTTTGATTCAATGTTTATATTTAACATAATGCGATGTCGGCTTATCACATCCTGGAGCGGTAGTACGTTCCAAGGGTTGGGCTGTTCGCCCATTAAAGTGGTACATGAGCTGGGTTCGGGTTTTGAGCTCAGCATAAATTTCTCTATATGCGGGAATATCTTCAAAAGATAAAACTACCTAGACAGCTTCCAATTTTAATCAATTTTACAAAATCCGTTTTGCTGATTTTGGCAAATCTTAAAGTCTTATTTATTTTATTAAAAACTTTAAAAGTCAGTTTAAAAGCAAAGCTTAGGCTATGCAAAGTTGCAGGTAAAAATGTTTTATACAGGGAGACAATCCGCAGGAAACCAAATTCGTAGAAAAAACAAAACTACTTAAAGTAGGATCCTCAGAGACTACACGAGAAATAATTTTTATAAAAAAAATAGAATTTACAAATTATAATCAACAAATTACAATTAACTAACTCTTATGAATACATTAAACTCAAGTTGGATTTCTGGTTTTATTGACGGTGACGGTTCATTTGCTTTTGAAAAAGTGGATAATTTTTATAGACCTTGTTTAACAATTTCGCAAAATGATCCAAAACTTTTATACAAAATTAAAAGTTATTTTGGGTGTGGAACAGTTACTCCAAAAACTGAAAAAGCTTGGCATTATCGATGTCGATCTGCAAAGCAATTTCAGGAATTTATTATCCCAAAATTGGGAAAATCTCCTTTTCAAACAATTAAACAATATCAATATGATATCATCTGTAAAGTTATTCCTTTTTTAATAAATGAATATTCATCAACGAATTCTGAGCATCAAGCTTACTTAAAAAATTGCGATGACAAAATTCGTGAATCTCGAACAACAGCTTTTACAAACTCCAGTACCCCAATTGATTTAGAATGGTTTTTAGGTTTTTTCGAAGCCGAAGGGAGCTTTTATCTTGATGTTCGAGCGGATAAATACGTTCGCATTGATTATAAAGTGACTCAACAAAATCAAGAACTTTTGGAAAAAATCAAAGATTTTTTTGGGTTTGGCTTAGTTCATAGAGAAAGAAATCATATTTTTAAATATCATGTTGAAGGAATTAAAAATGTTGGAGAATATGGATATCGTCTCTTTATTAATCATCCTTTAAAAGGTAAAAAAAACTATCAACGTGTGAAATTTTTGAAAGCCATTCGAATTCTTCAACAAAATGGGCAACAAACAGAAGAAGGCCTTCATAAACTTCAAAAACTTAGTGAAGAAATTGAAAAATTCAAAAGATTATAGTTAGGCGTCGATTTTAGATTCGTTTATTCTATTCATTTTAAAAATTAAAGATATAGTCCGATCCATGCTGAAAAGTATGGTTAACATTTTGTCAAAACGTCGTAAACTGCTTGCGACCTTGCGAAGTGATTCGCATGTAAAATTCGCCTCATATCGGAGAAACCCTCTTTTTTACCAAACGGAAAAAAGGGTAACCCCGAGGGAAGTCGAGTACTAACTTAAAAACAAAAAAGAACTCTTGTAAGATAAAAAAGGAAAAAATAAAACAACTATGGTTGAAACACCTTAAAAAATCTATATACAAGGAGGACAAAACATGTCTGAGCAAGGTGAAAACATATATAAAATGGTGATCGAAAAAAAAGAACTTTTAATAAACATTATTCATGGTTACATCATGGGTGATGGGTACCTAAAAGACTGTGGAACGCTACAGGTTGAACAAAGTAAAAAACAACAACGCTTTGTTCAATGGATGTACGAAAAACTAAAACCTATTCTTGCACCTACGAGTCAAATCAAAGAAGTTGTGCGTAAATACAAAGATCGAATAGAAACATACAGTTATCGTTTCTACACACGAGCTGTTTTAAGAGATTTCCACCCTATGTGGTATACGCCAATAATTATTCTTGACAAAAATGGAGACCAAAAAGAAACATATAAGAAAAAGCTACCTTCTAACATAGAAGAACTTTTTACCCCAACGTTTATCGCTCTTTGGTATGCTTGTGATGGTGGCAAACTACCCCAAGCAACAGCAGGTCGTAGAGTGAAGTTTGAAGTCACCGCTTTCTCTGTATCGGAACGAGAGACATTAAAATTCTTGTTTAAAAAAATTTATGGCATACAAGCTACTATTGACCCTGCAGGAAAGTCTAGAACTGGAACGCAACAATGGGCTCTAAACATAAAAACAGAAAGTTATGATACTTTTCATGACTTAATTACAAGCAAAAGTCAAATCACTTTAATTCAAGATATTTTCCCTTACAAACTACATGGTTCTAAAAACAATAGGTTAGCTTAACTTTGACCCCGTAACGACTTTGTTCTGGTTTTCTCAGTGTAGAAAACTAGTAAGTTTAGACACTAAAACTGTCTAAGCTGCGTTTTAATTAACGGCAGGATAATAAGTGTGCCAGCTTAAACTGTAAAACTTGTTATAACACGGCGACTCTTTTCAAACAAAAGAAAAGAAGATGGTATAGTCTAAGCCCTAAGTAATTAGGGATAAATTTTACTTTTCACAAAGTAAAGTTATTGGAGACAGTTTGGTCCATATCCGGTGTAAGCGTTAGAGTATTGAGAGGACTTGAAAATAGTACGAGAGGACCTTTTCAAAGCAGTCTATAGTGTATTGGTTATCGTTCCAACGGTAAACGCCAAGTAGCCACACTGCAAGAGATAAACGCTGAAAGCATATAAGTGTGAAGCTCACCTCAAGATGAGTACTCTCCATTAGGTCACAGCAAGACAAGCTGATTAATAGGTATTACATGGAAGATCAGTAATGATTTAAGTGGAGATATACTAAAGACCGATTGATTTTGACCTACAAACAAATTTCCACATCTGAGATGTGTAGAATTAACCAAGGTTCAATTATCTAAGCAATCTTCTATCTGCATAGCTCATTTAAAAATAAGCCGCTTAGATTGCTTACTTTGAACCTTGATTATGCCTTGGTGTTCTATGTGAATCTTGAACCACTCTAATCCATCCCGAACTTAGAGGTGAAACAGATTCAAAGATTGAAAAACTTGATGGGAGGCTGTCTGGGAATTCAATCTTAATGCCAAGGAATTTAAAAAAATAAGCTAAATTTATTTTGCGTAAAATTTTATTTATAAATAACATTTTAATGAAAAATAAGCCGCTTAAAACAAAAAAAGTTTAATAAAATTATAGATTCTTTACTCTAATTTTAATAGCATAGCTAAAATTTAACCTTATTCGCAAACTCACTCCCTAGCTCACTCCTTTTGACCAACCCCTTAACTAGTTTTAGTCTATTGCGCAGCCCCCTGCGCAGCCCCCTACAAAGTAAAAGTAAAAGTAAAAGTAAAAGTAAAAAGTAGTGGATCGGGAGAAAAAGGGAAGGGATAGGTTAGCCGCTTTTCCAATTTAAATAAAAATGATACTATTTTGCTTTGCAAAAATATCTGCCAATCGAAGATTGGCAGGGTTTTTTTATTCATATTTTTTTTTTTTCTACAGTCAAAGAAAAAATAATAGAAACCCAATTTTATTCTTAGCATTTGCGCAGCCCCCAAATTAGCTCTTTCGCAGCTACGAAGGAGCTTAATTAAAAAAGAAAAAAATTATATTTTTGGTAACAGAATTTGTAATTCAACATGTTGGGTTGGTTTGCTGCGCTACAAAAGAAAAAGAAAAATTAGCCGCTGCGAAAATTGTTTTGTTTTTGGTGGATTAAGAATGTGTAACTAAAATATTTTATTTTTTAATTATTTTAATTTCATTATTTTATATTTAATAGCTGGCACATTTTTCAAAATTGGCACAATTGATTTTTTATGTTACAATAATTATAGTCGTAGTAACTGGGTGACTTTTAATAAAACCAGAAAGGCTAGTATAACTTTAATCTTATACAAGGAGAAACACATGTATCGTAATAGCTGAATGAATTTTAAATAAATCAGCGGAGGCTTGTATGCCCTAAGTTGTATACAGAAGGAACCCAATAAAACATTATGGAAGAAGATTTAACACAAATTCAAAGCTCAATTAACAACCACGAAGAAGAAACACTTGCAACCATAGAAACAAGTGAAAAACCTATTAATCAAGCCTTTAAAGAAGAATTTAAAGAAGCTGACACAGAACAAGTTAATCACTTTGTTAATACACAACCAGGACCTGGAAAAATACGTCAAAAAGCTATTATCTTATCACAACGTCGTTATAAATTCAAAGACAACAAATCAGGAGATATGGTAACAGGAGTAACCTTTACTACAACTGATGGAATCATTGAAAACAACGAAAAAGAAAATAACCATGGAATTAACATTGAAGAATATAGCGTAAAAGGTGACGCTATGTACGAAAAATTTAATAAACTACCAACACCACCTATAACTGTTGTTCTAGATATCAAAATTTCAGGCAGAAAAACTACCTTAGAAAAAATGTATTACTGCAAAGACATTAACAAAAAAATTAATGAAACAGAAACAGAAAGCGTATTAGCTTCAAAAGAAGAAGAACAAGAAAAACAAAAAATAAAAACCAGTCCAGACCTTTGGCAAATTTGTCTAGATGAAAAAGAAAATGCTAAAAACGCAATATACAGATTCGCATGGAGATTAACTCAAACTGACAAAAATAAAGAATTAATAGAAAATCCTGACAAAATGCAAGAACTCTTAAAAAAACTAGATCCACAAACTTACGTCTTTCAACTAGAAAAAGGAGAAAAGACTCAAAAATTGCACTACCAAGGATACCTAAAACTAAAAACAAAAATACGTCCAAAACAATTAGCAAGACAACTACAACCTCATGCTGATGGAATAGAAATTGCTCCAGCTTTCAGTGAAGTTGCTATTAAAATCTATTGTCAAAAAAAAGAAACTAGAGTCAGCGGACCATGGTCTTATCCTCCCTGAATATACAGGACAAGACGTCCAAATCATAGAACAAAAACCATACCCATGGCAAAGTAAACTCCTTTAAATATTACAACAAAAACCAAACCCTAGAGATATTTTATGGATATGGGACAGCACCGGTGGAAAAGGAAAAAGTACCTTTTGTAAATACCTATTATTCCAACAAAAAGCACACATATTATCATGGGGTGATTCAAAAGATCTATTATTTGCTAGATCACAAAATAAAGACAAAAACATTGTACTATTTAATTTTACTAAAGCTATGCCACAAAAACTTGATTGGGGCGACGTATCCAGCTCCATAGAAACAATTAAAGACGGTATGGGGTTCTCTCCTAAATATGAAAGTGCTCACTTTTTAGGAGATATACCTCATATCGTTATCTTTTCTAATTACCTACCATTTGACTTCAACAAATTAAGCTTCGACAGATGGAAAATATATAGAATAGGATCAACAACAAAAAAACTTATTTATATGAATACAATACAAGTTAACGAATTTATCAGCAATTATAACTTAAATTTCTTTAACCTCTTTTAAAGTTACTTTCACATTAATAGGTGGAGTTAAAGATGGGTCTTCTAAAGTAACTGATAAATTACCAGCAGCATTGTTTGTTGCACCTACTTGACATAGACAAAATTGCTTCTTTTGCCATTTGGTCAGTTAGACCTGCACCTTTAGAACCTGCTAGTGCTTTTTCTAAAGCTTCACAATCAGCATCAGATGCTGAGTTTTGAGTATTATTTACTGTAATTTTAATACCCATATTTAGTTTAATTTATAATGTATGTTTATGTCGATCCTAGAATAATCTATCCGAAAGTTGTAGTTATTATCTTTATTGTGATCTTTTGTGTTATGCAAGAAAGTTTTTTAAGTTGTAAAGATCTTCTTTTTTGATATCACTTAATAATCCTTTTTCTGCAGCTATGTGATGTTGTTTACATAATGGAATTGTTTTTCTGTTTAATTGTTTCATTACTTGTGAAAATCCAGTTACTTTACCTTTTCTAATAGCATGAATGTGATGCATTTCTACATTTTCTGAGGTGCCACATATACAGCAAATTGCATCTAAATTTCTTAAAGTTCTCCAATTAATTTTATTTAAAGGATTAAAAAAATCAGGATCTGGAATTAATAATTCTTCATCTTTCTTTTTTGCCCTTTCTAGAGAATCAAGAACTAATTTCTTTACAGTTAAATATGTTAATAATTCATATTTTTTTGTAACATATCTTGGTTCAATATTCTTTCCAGTTTGGAGTTCGGAAATTTCTACAATTAAGGGTTTTCCATATTTTTGTCTAATTTTTGTGATTTTTGTGCTGTATTTCTTAGCTAAAGTCATGTAACAAGAATATTCTAAAATATAAATTGTTCTGATTAAATCTTTTGCTCTACTAATTTTTGGTAAATAGTAATTAGAAATACCTCTGATCATATAATTATAATTAGTAATCATTTCTTGAATAGTTAAAACTGAAAGACTAGGTTTGGCAATTGGTCTATGAACATTTTGTAGTTGACAAAAACCTTTAGTTGTAAGGTGATTTAAAACTCTTTTCATATCCATGCTAACCAAAATATCATAACCTGCAGTTCTGATAATTCTGCTATCCTTTCTTGTTAGTTTTTGATTTCTGTATGTGTAAATAGAAAAACCAAGAAAATTAGCTCTATTTTGTTTCAAATTAGTCATTTTTGTTTTTTCCTCACTAAGTTCAAGTTGAAGTTTATTTTTAAGAGTCTCTTTTAGAGTATCTTTAATTGTATTACAGAAATTGCTACTAGCATTTGTTAAAATAATCCAATCATCTGCATATCTTGTATAAACAATTTTAATAGATCTTTTACTAATAATAACTGATGGGGTTTAACTACGAAGAATATAGTCTTCATGGAATTGCTTATGGAATTCTTTAATTTTGATTTGTTTATTATATGGAATTTTGTCATATGTTCCATATTCTTTGAATAATTGTGTAATTTGTTTATTATGTCTATTCATTCTTTGTTGAATTGTGACGTATTTTTTATTATTTGCTCCAGAATCAGTTCTATGAGAACAAAAAAATTCATTTTAAAACTTATAAAATAAAGACTACAAATCAAATACCAGCTCTCATTTATTCCAGCCTATGAGAACGATAAACTGCAGAACCTAGAAAAACTTAGAAAATGTTCGTGCAATATGTGGTACAAACGTTACACTGTCACTAAAACAGTTATTTAGTGAGTGATTAGTCACTAAACGTTTGACAAAACCTGCTATCACTCAAAATATTTAATAAAATATTTCTTAAATATTTTATTTTATTTCTTAAATATTTTATTTTATTTCTTAAATATTTTATTTAAGAAAAGAGAAGATAAGTAACCTCCGGTTGAACCACTAGAAGCAGGCTTGCTTCTTGTTTTAATCAACTCACCAACTCCCCAAAGGCTGTTAGGACAAGACTTTTTTTTTGAAGTTGGCGGGTTGGTTGGCATTGACATTTTTATAGAAATCAAGTACTATATTTTTAATAATTTACATTTATTTAAAAAACTATTTTTTTTTTTTAAAAAAAAAAATTTAGTGCCTTATATTCTTAAAGAAAAGAAGGGCAAAGTCAGACATTTTCTTTTTCTTTAAGCTTAAAGAAAGTCACACATTTTTTTAGATAAGAAATGCAAAGGCCAACATTTTTTTAAGTGTTGAAAAAGAAACCAAACGAAACAAACACGCAGGGTAGAGCAGTCTGGTAGCTCGTGGGGCTCATAATCCCAAGGTCGTAGGTTCAAATCCTGCCCCTGCAAATTATTAAAATTATTAAAATAAAATTAAAAAATATTCAAGTTAAAAGGTGTTAATAATCTTTTAAGAAAAAAAGTTAAAAAAACTAAAAAAAGTTTAATTAAAGAAGCATATGAAAATGTGGTTCAAAAAATAAAACTTAGCAAATCATTAAGAAAGTGGGCTTCATTTATTAATGAAGACCGTAAACGCATAATGATTAAATTGATAAGAAAAAAACAGAGTTTGGTTCAAAAAAAAGACAAAAAAGGTCAAGAACCCATCGTAAATGGAAAAAAACCTTTTAGTTTACCCTTCAACATGCTTAAAAGAAATCCTCCAAAAGTATTTAAAGGGGAAGTTTTATGGGGAACTTATGATCTTGAAACAATAACAATACCAATAGCTGAAATCCCTGAAAAATATAGAGATGTTTTACTAGATTTATATGAAACTCCAAGTTTTTCAGATGCTTTTTTTTCTGTTGACAGAAAATTCGATCCAAATAATTCTTTTTCCATTCAGATACCCATAGCCTATGGGTTAGCATATAAAAAAACTATTAATATTGTTGAGGATTATTCCGGGGAATTAGCTGAAAAAGTTGAAGATATAAAATCCGTTTCTATATCTGAAAATAGTTCTGAAGGAGACACAAACACTCAAAATAACGGGTGTTCCGGAGAAAACAAAGAAAAAACGACAACAGAAGTGGATAATACCGGGATTATCAACAATTCAGAAGAAAAAAACGGGAATAGACAAGAAAAAACAGATAATGTTGAGGAATTAAAATCAACAGAGTTTGTTTATGATACTTTTTCTTCTGATAATCCAGTTATGGATTATGAGAGTATTATTCAATATTCTTTCAAAGTTATGGAAGACTTTTTTAATAAAGTCTATAACCTGTATTTAAAATACGGAAAGGAATATAAATATTTCTTTTTGTATGCACACAATGGAGGTCGCTATGATTCTTTAATTTGTTTCTATTTTCATTTAAAGCTGAATGCCTCTAAAATTTTCGGGAAACAACCAAAACTTATAAAAAAGGATAACGCTGTTTTATCACTTAAATTGGGAAATAATATTGAATTAAGAGATTCAATGAAACTTTTAAGTGGAAGTTTAGAAAGTTTGGGGCAAAAAATGGTTGGCAGAGGAAAATTAGAAATGCAAGTGAAGAGATTTACTCTTCAAAATGTGCGCGAAGATGGTATTGGAACTGTTAGTTGGAAAACCTTAGCAGATTATGTAAAACAGGATACAATCCTTCTTTATGAAATCTTAGAGGTATTTGAAGTTTTTTTAAAAGACTTCTTTAAGGTTGAGTTTTATGAAAAACTTACCCTTCCTAGTTTAACAGTTCATATATATTTTAAAGATTTTTATAATCCTTTTTTTATAAAAGAAAAGAAAAAATGGATTAATGGAATCTGTGCTCTAAATAAAGAGCAAGAATCCAAAATAAGAGAAAGCTATCATGGGGGTCGAACAGAAATTTTTAAACCCAAACTTGAAAAAGGAAAAATTTTTGATTTGAATAGCGCATATGTAGCGACTATGATAGAAAAACCTTTACCTTCAGGTACTCCTAAAGGACCTTTTCCTGTTTTGAATGATCTTGGATTCTTTCATTATGAACTAGATAGTTTTTTTGGATTTGCGGAAGCAACGGTATTTTCGTTTGCTGACTTTACAAAACGCTTTGTTCTGCCACACAAAATGGGAACTGGAAACTTATGTTTTCCAGGTGGTCGATTTTCAGGTTGGTTTTTTTCAGAAGAACTAAAATTAGCTAAAAAGTTCGGCTATATTATTTTAGTTAAACAAACAATTCGCTTTGATAAAAGTAATTACATGTTTCGAAAATACTTAACTAAATTAGCTCAAGTTCGAGAGAACTATGATAAATCACATCCGTATAATACATTAGCAAAACTGTTAGGAAATGGTTTATATGGAAGATTTGCTATGAGAGTTGAAAATAACCCTCATTATGTTGCTTTTAATGATTCAGATGTCAGAAAAATTATTAAAAAAGCTGATATCAAAGAATTATTTGTCTTACATGATTTAGAGAATAACGAGATTTATTCAATTGACACTCAGAAAAAAACTTCTGGAATAACCTATGATCCGCGCTCTAGTAAATATATTGTGAAACAATTACATCAAAAAGTGGCTCCACAAATCAGTGCCGCAGTATCTTCCTATGTTCGCATTCAACTTGCCGAAACTTTAAATAAAGATGTAGCTTTAAAAATTGGATATGTTGATACAGATTCAATTTTTGTAGAAGGCGATTTTACTCCGAGAAATGTGGATAACAACAAAATAGGATATTGGAAACTCGAAAGTGAATTCGAAAAAGCTTATATTTTTGCACAAAAATTTTATTATTTACTTTTAATAAATGAAAAAACAAATGAAATAGCCGAAAAAATGAAAGTTCGAGGAGCGAGTTCTGCTTATAGAAAAGATCTGGCTATTGAAAGATTGGAAAAACTTCTTGAAAAAGATCCTCAACCAATTGTTATAGAAGGTTCTACAGCTGATTTTCGAACTATTTTACAAGCAGATAGTAAGAATTTTATGATGCTTGAAAAACCTAAAACAATAAGTATAGGTTCTACAGCAGTCGAACAGCACACTCACAAAATATTTGATCAAGAAGGGAAGTGGGTTTCTTGTGAGCCATATATAATAGTTGATAATAAAACCACTACATTGGCGAAATATGCCCCTTTATATGCTGAAATGAAAGTTCTTGTAGAAGAACAAAAACAACTAATTTCTAAGGAGCAATACTTCAAAAATAAAAAAATCCATGACCAGTATCTTAAAGCAAAATTTCAAGTGCAAACTTTCGAGCAAGATCCTACAAATCTTCCCTGTCCTCAAAAAATAGACAATAAAACAGGAAGATTTAAAAAAAAAACATTCGAAGAGCTAGTAGAAACTAAAAAACTCGATTTAGAAAAATATCAAGTTCTTCAAGCTTTAAAAACCATTAAAGAAACAGAAACTCGTTTACCAAACAAAACTCGATTACTAATGGAGCAACTTGAAATCTATGTCTATGAGTTCATAAAAGAACATCAGTGTTTAGAAGAAGAAGTTGAAGCTAAACTAGTCGAAATGCAAAGCCTGAAAAATTCAGAAATTGAAGAAAACTTTAGCTTTCTACTAGAAAATAATTTTAATAATAAAGACATTTATAATAAGCTTATTAGCTTATTAGAAAGAAAAAAAACATTATTATTGAAACAGCTTGAATAACTAAAAAGCTGTGTTTTTTTTAAAAAAAAAATTAATTAAATATTCTATTCATAACTTAATAACTTTCTTACTAGGACTTTTAATAAAAACCTAATAAGGAAGTTATTAATAAAAAATAAGGAATTGAAGTCTAAAATTTTAAAATCTTTTTTATTCATCAATGCTTTTGTATACACTTTTGACAAAACGGCGTTTTTTTGCAGCTGTATCTCTTAATCCTTCTATATTACACCCTGAAGCTCTCATAAACATTCCTTCTCTTTTATATGCAGGACAAATTTTCATTTTTAAAAAATCATCAACATAAAAAGATTTTGTTAAAGTTTTTGTTAATTTTAATGCATATTCATCACTTCTAGCATTTTGACTTGTCTCAAAACAAGTAAAACCTATTTGTCTACGAGAAACAGCATTTATATCATTAAATTCAACACTAAAACCTAGAACTTTCTCAGTATTAGGTTTTTTATCTGAAATTTTCCCTATACACTTAGGTGAGATCTTATACATAGCCTCACTTAACAGTTTACAATCTGTACTGTTATACATAGGCATCTCATTTTTTGGAAGACTGAAAGAACTTATTTTGATATTTTTATAATAAACATAAGAACTTTGTAACTCACATAAATTGTTTATTAAAGAAGAAAAAATTTTCTCAACAATTTTAGCTGAAGGAATATAAATAATCGGGTCCAGCTCATCAAAATTATATCGGAAACAGCTTCCTTGCTTCCCTATAATTACACTACCAGATTCGATTTTAAATTCATGATTGCTGCCTTTTCGTGGTCGGCCTCGTTTTTTCTCTTGATTGGGTTGAATTTGATCATTTTTTCCTGCATTTTGTTTTGGTGCAGTTAATAGGCCAGTAATCACACCTAATTTCGAAGTATCTTTAATATCACTTCCCTTATCACTTTGGCTAGAAGTACTTTGACCAGGTTGACTACTTTTTGCAAAAGTACTATCAGGTTGATCACTTTTTGCAGCTTTACCCTCCTTCATTTGATCAATATTCAGAGCACATTCACCCACACCAGCATAATCGTACACTCATTAACCAGCTTTCCATGTCATCCAGTAATTCGGTTATTCATTAACCAGCTTTCCATGTCATCCAGTAATTCGGTTATTCATTAACCAATTATCAATCTAGTAAGGGAATTCGGCAACCCTTTAATGAACTATCAATGGAGCCATGGAATTGGGTAAGTCAATAACCAACTATCAATGTCACCAAGGAATTGGGTAAGTCAATAACCAATTATCAATCTAGTAAAGGAATTCGGCAACCCCTTAACCAGCTATCAATGGAGCCATGGATTAATTTTAATAAATTTAAAATAAGAGAATATAAATAAAAATAGAATTTAAATTAAAAATTCAAATCTAATAAATTTAAAATAAGAGAATATAAATAAAAATAGAATTTAAATTAAAAATTCAAATTCAAATTTTAAATTAAAATTAAAAAGTTAAATATTTTAAAAGTAAATTTTTATTAAAAAGATTAGCTTAACTTAGTCCACCTAGCAAGAGCAAGCTACACCTTTTACTTTTATTAAAAACCTTACCATAGCAGGGATTCTATTTTACTTTTATTAAAAACCTTGCCATAGCAAGGAAGTAGTTATAATGACTAGCCTATGGTAGTCATAACTGAACTGATCTAGGAACGCCTAGCAAGATCAAGGCATTCCTAGCTTGGGCTTGGAAGGACTTGTCGCAGCTAGGATAAGCAAGCAAGGCATAGCCTTACCATGGGTTAGGTTTTCCAAGCTTGCCTTTGTTTGGCTGACCTTCTAAGGCATAGCCTTAGCTTGGCTTAGCTTGCCTGGGGTTCTAAGGCATAGCCTTAGCTTGGCTTAGCTTGCCTGGGGTTCTAAGGCATAGCCTTAGCTTGCCTGATTCTCTAAGGCATAGCCTTAGCTTGCCTGATCCACTAAGGGATAGCCTTAGTTTGCCTTTGTTTGCCTGACCCTGCAAGGGGTTGGGACAGCCAGCAAGGCATGGCCTTAGCTTGGCTGGAATGGGGTCAGCTATGAGTTCCTAGCTGGAGTTTGGTCTTGCAAGGAAGGTTTAACAAGATCTTGCTAGTCCTGGATAGAGTAAGTTACACCTTTTAGTGAAAAACAAAGAAACTTTTATTTGTCCTTAG
>JACCDO011464666.1_pt1 | contig 17244 bp, 21 predicted proteins | sample 7446101 | NCBI WGS metagenome assembly JACCDO01 (sample SAMN15323440, study PRJNA562643) | freshwater metagenome | isolation source: river surface water | place: USA:Blue River Watershed | collected 2017-08-16 | reverse complement strand
CGTATTTCAACTTTAGGATTGAGTTGTGACTGATTTTCCGTAAAGCAAATAAAACGGTGAGGCACAGTTAAGTGCCTCTGTATCATGTTATAAAGATTGTTTACATATTCGGAACCGTATTTGGTCCCGTGTTTTAAACATAAAACATTAAGCATTAATTAAATTTCATATGTAGCCGAATTACCGCTATGCTCAAATACTTCTGCAGAACGAAGACGAACTCCTTGTCCTGTTGGATAACGAGCTTCAAACAAACGACCGTCAGGGTGTGTCCAGCTTCGACCCTCTTTGTAAGCATCTAAAATTTCATTCATAACACGATAGGCTAGTTCTGCAAACTTTTCACAGCCTACAGCTTCAACAATACGGAGATCAATGATTCCCATATTTTTAAAACCGCCTTGTATTCTGTTTAACTCTACAAATGTTTGATATTCGGGATCGTCCTTGGCAATAATCATGGTATGATCAAACTGCCATTCTGCCCATTGATGGAATGCTTTAAGCCCACCAAAGTCCATGACCCAGTTACGGTCGTCTAATGTTTCGGATTCAAAAATTAATTTAATACCGATTGAGTACCCATGCAGTAATGAACAATGGCTATGAGTACTGCGCCATTGTCTAAAGCAACAACTAAGACCTCTGTCGTTGCCATAAGTTTTTGTTGAAAGATATTTTGCCATCTCTAGTCTCCTTGTAAAAAGTAGCAAGTTTGATGACATGCAGAGTATTTAAAGAGGGATGAACGTCTGAGGCCTCTATATGTAATTATACAGAAATAAAATTAATTGTCAAGTTCTCGATCGCCCGCCATGTGTCTGGAATTCGCCAATTAGGTAGTTGATGTTGAATAAAATGTATATTACTAAAATGGTTAGTAATTCTTTCCATTTGATAAATCCAATGACTAGGATCTACTGGTCTAGAATTTCTATTATCGTAATTGGGTGTATCTTTATAGAAGTTATTAACTCTACCTTGATCTTCCCAAAGATCAAAACCAATTAGATTAACTTCTGTAGGATTTTTTAAACAGGCTAACAGGATAGCATAAGGGCCACTGTTCCAGTGGAAGGGTATATCTGCTTTCTTTATTCCTGTAAAGGGAGGATCTGGTAAAGGTTTAACTCTGGCATTTTGAAAACTGTCCCACCAATCGGGTCTAGTATAAATTGGTCCTGTATACGTGCCTTCTAGTATTTCGGCAACCATTCTGCGATCTACAGCTACTATCTCGTTAGGATGATAGTCTCTATGTATCGCATTACAGCCTATGGCATAGTCTTGAATTAAATTGAGGTCAAAGTATTGTCTGCTTTGACCATTACCAATGGTCCAAACTTTCACTTATTGACTAGCGATCGATCCAAAAGGTAGCCAATGTCCCGGTTCTCCAGGAGTAACGCAAACCCAGCCAATATAATCATTAGCTTTAGGATCTGTATTCCAAACAATGTCACCTTTGTTAAACTGCCCAGCTGAAGGTGCTCCCATTCCTTTGATAAACTTTTTGTTATCAAAGCTAACAGGTCCTGCAATAGTTAAAGCAAATCCTGGATCTGGTTGTGCAACACCTACAGTTAAGTTACCATGTACTGTTACTGTTCTAGAATAATTTTCTGGATTGCCTATAACAATACTATGCCCTAATGCTATCTCTGTGCTTTCGTATCGTCCAATCTTTAAATCACCGTAGGCGTGTAATTCGTTTTCAATTAGGCTAGTAGTTCCAATGCTTAGTCTAGTTGTTGATAATGTGCGTGTAACAGCCGCATCGCCCGCTACCTGCAATTCACGCAATACTCCAACCTTTTGTAAACTACTCTCTGTAATAGTTGTTCCTAGTTCGGTGTAACTTAAAACAGGCATATTATCTATGCTAAAGTGTTTACCGCCTTGAAGATCAATATGTTCTGTTGCCCATATTCTATCTGGACTAGCCTGTAGCACAAATTGTTTTACAGTTCCTTTACCTGACCAAACAATACCTTTTCCGTAATTTGTGCTAGTTTCAGTTTGTTGGAATACCAAAGGACTTGATCTAGCTGTAACTACTTCTTCTGCATAGAGTTTACCATGTACCCTAACATCACCGTTATTAGCAATAGTAACTCTTGTAGTACTGTCTGTGACCAACTCTAAATGATCATTGCCGATAGTACCTAGTGTAGCAGTATCAATTTTGTTACTGCCTAAGAAAATATCAACACCGTTTTCAAAGATACCTAGCGCACCCGCTGGGGTTTCTGTGTTAATACCTACTCTGTTTTGTTCGCTGTAAAATCCTGCAAACTCACCTAGTACAGTATCTCCGCTTACATTTAGGCTTTTAAGTGTACCTAATGTTTTAAGATTACTCTTAGTAACTGTAGGTCCTAATTCGTTAAAAGAAAGGACGGGTGTTTCAGAAATTTGAAATTGCTGTTCTTCTGCAAGGTTAAAACTTACATCAGAATTGAGTTTAGATTTTCTAAAAGTAAGAGATTTTGACTTCTTTCCGTCGCCCCATCTAATGCCTTTGCCTTCTACTTCGGCAAAGCTAGAGCCTACGAATGTAATGTCCTTCCTTGGCTCAACGGTATCTACTGTGATTTTACCGTCGGTAACAACCAAAGATTGTTTTGTAGCAAGGTCAATAATACCTTGTGTACTAAATTTTAGCGGTTCGAAAATGTTGATGGCCATAGAAAATACTCTCTTTCGAGTATTTATCTATGGCCTGGTGCATTTTATGCTACTTTAAGTAGAATGATTTCTTCGTTGATACGACCATTCATTTTGGTGTCTGTAGCATTGATATCGTCAAGAAACTTGCGTAGTGCTACCTTGCCCGCACTCTTAAACTCTTTGAGCTTTTCGTCGGGCTTACGCAGAGTCTTGCAGATACTGTTATTCTCGCTAAATCCGATAATTGTAGTACCTTTTACGCTCAAATCCTTGTAGTCCTCGGCAACATATTTGCCCAACTTACGAGTCTTAGTATTGTAAACCCACAATTCCTTAGCACCGATAATATCTGCAGGATTAATGCTAACCAGCTTAAGAGCTTCGTCAGTTTTCTTATACTTGAGTTTGGCAACAAGTTTGTCCTTGCTAACAGCCTTAACCTTGCGAGGCTTGCGGTTAACTTTGGCTTCTTGCATAAGCATGTTACATGCAGACTCAATTTCTGTAAGGAAATCAATCATCTTGCGGATTTGCTTACGGCTACGATGGCTGTATCCTTCACGCAATTGTGGATCGGCATTACCACTAGCAAGCTCGTTCAACTCTGCAAGCCAGCGACCGTAGTAGTCGCGAATAATACGTGCATGAGCCGCTTTAGCTTCTTTGCCCTTAAGAAGGTTAAGGATCTTAAATGCTTTAGGATCAAATGCTTCAGCATCTGTGCTCCAACTTTCAATTGCATCTTCAATTTCCTCAGTCATACCAAGACTAGATTCACGGATACGATCTTGAATAGTAATTACAGGACCTGCGGCTTTAACTTCGGCGGCAGTTTCTTCATCCTCTACATCGCCCACGCCGGCCTTCATAACCTTGTCAATTTCGGCACGAAGCCATGCACCCGTATCTTTACCATTGTTAAATCCAGCATGGACTTCGGGCATACCTTTAACAAGGCAAGCAGCCACTCCAACCATAGTACCGTTGTAATATTTGTCCTTGACCTTACGCATGATTTTGATATCTTCTCTATCAAATCCCTGCGTAGGCATCCATTCAATAACTTTGACTTTAAGATCCTTAACAGAACTTTCCATGCGGTAATAGTCCATTGCGACACGAAACTGAGCTGTAAACTTGTCACCAGTCCATTCGTCGGCGCCATCCCAGCTTGGACTATTGTCCCTGTTAGCCTTTTGGCGAATTGCAATGCTAGCTTTTTTGAGTTTAGTAGCCAATTTGTGCTCCTGTCTTGTTAAACAATACCCTTATTATATATTCAAATGGTTGCGAAGTCAACACATTTTGGTTTACCTTTTTGGATTTATTTTTGGTTGAATAATGTTAGTATATAAATATGATAGGAGAATTTTATGGATTTTACACCTGGAAAACCAATTAGAACTTATAATCAAGACGGTTCTTGGAGAGACTGGAGCACAGATGAGCTAGTAGGAGCTAAGTTAAACTACTTGTCAAATTGGAAATGTGGCGCCGGCGTAGATAATTTATATATCGATATGGACGGCGGAGTTTGGACTGCTAGTTGCCGCGTTGGCGGCAGACTTGGTAGTGTTTGGGACGATTTTAATGTCCCCGACGATTGGATAGATTGCAAAAGAAATGTTTGCAGTTGCGGTGCTGACTTATTCATACCTAAGGTTAAAAAAATTGAGTTTAAGCCGTTACTGAGAAAAAGTCAAACACTAGTAACAAATCACAATTTAAGAGACGACGCCTTAACAGAGTTTGTGGGCATGGAACGAACTCATGCTAGCGGACAGAAACAAATATATTGGGAAATTGGTAGACGTTGTAATTATGATTGCAGCTATTGCTGGCCATGGATACATAACAACACAGACCCTCACAAGCCATTAGAAGACTTAATGAAGGCTACTCATCTTATTGAATCAAAATTTACTAAAGGTGAAAGTGTTAACTTTATCATAAGTGGTGGTGAGCCTACAGCTAATAAAGACTTTTTAGATTGGCTGCGCTACTTGAACGCTATGGGGCATCATGTGAGTTTGCATAGCAATGGAAGTAGAAAACCTGACTATTATAAAGAAGTAATACACTACGGAGATTTAAATTTATCTGTACACTTTGAGTTTTATGATAGGAAAAAATTTGTTGATGTTATTAAAGCAGTAACAGAAGAAAAGGTTTCAGTTAATAACCAAGGAGTTGGTCACTTAGAAGTAAAATTTATGATGGCTCCGCATAATAGAGAAGAAACACTAAGTTTAGAAGAAGAGCTAAAATTGATCCCACACTTTAAAGAATATTGTACTTGGGCTATAGTACCAATTAGGGGTAGCCTTGATAATAAAAATAGTAAACCAAATTCAAATTCAGGAAGTGAAATTATGGAAGGGTATACCAAAGAAGATTATATTTTATTTGGCGATAGAAAATGACTACTAAAATTATTAATATTGATACTTTGTGGAACAAAAAAGACGGCTATACATTAAAAGATCACAAATTTTCTCGCTATGAGACAATGTGTGATCAAGCATGGAATTATGTACAATATTTCCCTCAACGTAATGCAGTAAATTATTGTTGCCGGACATCTCCTTTGCAACTCACTGACGAAGAAATAAGAGATCAAGGGTCACAAATTTTTTGGAATCCTAGACATGTAGTGCAACGCAGAAAAGAAATGCTTGATGGAAAACGTCCAGAAGATTGTCATGTCTGTTGGAAACTGGAAATGAATGGTTTAGAAAGTAAAAGAACTACAAGAAATATCATTTCAGAAATTAAAAAGTCTCATCCAAGTATTCCTTTAACTGCTGATCTTAATGACAATTCTTTACCTTGGGAAAATTATACCACATCAAAATCTACAAAAATTTTAGAAATAGTTTTAGGAAATACTTGTGATTCTAAATGTGTGTATTGCACAGATTATTTTAGCAGTCTATGGGCAGCAGAAAAAAGGAAATATGGCGAAGAAACATATCTAACATGGGAAAATGATTTTGATTCTTTGCTAGGTCAAACTTTTTGGAAATATTTTGAAGAAGCATGGCCAACATTACCGCATATCAATTTTATTGGCGGTGAGCCAATTATTATGAAAGATTTCTTTCGATATTTAGATAGGATATTGGAAATTGTGGAACGTGTTCCTGCAATACCAACACCTGATGCACCTATTAAAAAAGGACTATCTATTGTTACTAACGGAAATACACCAACACATCTGTTAGATAGATTCTTAGAATATGCAGAAAAGCTCAACATTTATTTTAATGTTCATGTACAAATAAGCGGAGAAAATACAGAATCTCAATTAGAGTATGTAAGATTTGGAACCGAATGGAAACAATGGAGAGAAAATGTTTCAAAGTATATGCAATCTCCGCATATAGAGGTTCAATTTTTACCAGCAATTCAATTGCTAAGTATACCGTCACTTTACAAATATGTTGAATTTGTTACCGATATGTATAGGAAATACAATAAAGAAATTAGATTACACTGGGCTTCTGTTAATTGGCCCCATGAATTTAATTTAGATTTTATCCCCAAAGAAATGTTACCTTATATTGATTTGTGCCTAAATTCTTTAGAAGACCTTTATAATATTAGTATTGCAGGCGACCAGAAAAAAAGTGTTGATTATTTTATAAAAAGTTTAACAAAAGTAAAAGATTTAAGTATGAAACAGGATTTAAGCATGATCGAAGAAAAAGAATGGGCAATAAAATTTAAAAATTTCTTTGATAAATTAGATTCAAGACGAGATACAATATGGTGGGAAACATTTCCAGAATTTGCAGCAATTAAGGATATCAAATAATGTACGATAATGTTAATAATATTCCCCCTAAAAAAGAAATTACGGAAGTTAAGTTTGGTGAAAAATTAGAAATTGATAATGTGTCTTGTGCATTTAAATGGAATTATCCTATTATTAATTTGCAAAGTGGACATGTTCGAAATTGCTGTAGAACACCTAAACAAGTAATTACAGAACAAGAAATTGAACTTTATGGCATTAATGTTATACAAAATAGACCCTATGAACAAGACCGTCGTAGGGAAAAGTTATTAGGAATCACTCATGTTGATTGCGAATCGTGTCTAAGATTAGAAGCTAATAAAACAAACCCTCCTAGAACAGGTATTAAACGATTTGTTAATGAAGTACTAATTGAAGACAAAGGTATGCACCCTGCGATTGTCAAAGATGTGTATCGTTTTCATTTAGACAATGTTCCGCAAACTGCCCAAGAACTTCCGTATAATCATCCTTTGCTGATGTCTGACAAAGTTGACATGTTAGAAATTATTTTAGGCAACACTTGTGATCTAAAATGTACTTATTGTTCTGTACATTATAGTAGTCAATGGGTTTCAGAATTAATTAAATTTGGAGACTTATCAAAAGAAGATGTAGAAAAACAGTTTCCGACTGCTCCAGAAAAATTAGAAAAAACTTTTTGGGAATGGTTTTATGATGTTGGTCGCCATAGCACTAGAAACATTAATATATTAGGTGGGGAACCAACTTATATGCCTAAGTTCTACGAAACAATGGAAAAATTAATTCATGCATATGAAGATCTAGGTAAAACAGATCGACATGTTGAATTAGGTATCCTGTCTAATATGAACACTAGAGAAGATTTATTAGATCGTTTTTTAAGTTATTTGCCTCGTCTTACTAAACATCTATATGTTCGACTACAACCTAGCATGGAGTCTGTGGGTGTCCGAGCAGAATACATTAGACAAAATCTTTCTTGGGAAAGATTTGATAGAAACATTGATTATATTTTAGGAAACAGAGACAAGTTTGGTTTAAATCCTGATAATTTTAGTATGGGATTCCAAGCAGCTCTGAACACATTTAGTATTACAACGCTGCCAGATTTTTTCTACTGGGTTCAAAATAAAATAAACAAACACAAGTTTAACTTAGGTTTATATCCAAATCTAGTATCTTTTCCAAGACATCATAATCCTCATATACTTCCTGCAGAATATGCAAAATATTTTGAAATAGCTAATAAATTTGTTTTAGACAATGCATATAAAAATGACAGTGATGTTAGGGCTATAAGGGCTAGGGGTATTAGAGCAAAGCATAGCGGTTCTTGGACAGAATATTCTTCTTATTTTTTATCTCATGAAGCTAAGTCAATGGCTATACCTGAAAGAAGTCAATTTGATTTAGATAGTAGAGCACATTTTTATGATTTTGTAGAAAAAATTAAAGTTCGAAGAGGAAAAGACTTTTTAAAAATCTTTCCTGAAATGAAGAAGTTTTATTACTTATGTGAAGATTATTATAGACAACATGGTTTAAAATGAAAAAAATTGTAGCATTTGGAGATAGTTTTATAAACTATTATTGGTCAACTGTTCCTCCCGTGTCTTGGGTTTCAGATTTAGGAAACAAGTTAAATTTGCCAGTGCTTAACTATGGATGTGCAGGAAGCAGTCACACCTATTCATTTCATAAATTTTGTGAATATTATCAATCTCAAGAATACCACAGAGAAGATATAATTATATTTCAAACTTCTCATCTCTATTCTAGGGCGTATGCAGTTAACATGGTACCCTACCTAAGTGTAGCTGTTAATCAACAAAACAATCCTTCATACAGTAAAAAAGAACGTAAATGGATTGATAAAAATCTCGAAAGTTATTTTTGGCATATAGAACATACTGCACACTGCGGGTTAAATTATGATTTAGTACAAATGCTCTCTTTTTTTCAAATATGGGCTATGAAAAATAAAACAAATAAGTTTATTTTTTTAAGAGGGTTTTCTAATTGTGACCCGCCTATTGAAAAGTTAAATTACATAATAACACCTACAGAAAATTTTCTTCCAGTTATCTCTGAAAATAATGTACTTTTTAAAATTTCTAGTGAAGAATTTTCTAATACAGAACTTTTTGATATTGCCCTAAATGATTGGGATAAAAGAATTAATCATTTAACTAAAGTTAACAGAGAAATATTAATTCAAATAATTTTTGACATGTTAGAAACAAATTCTGTAAAACCTTTCGATAGTAAAAAGTTTTTAAAAAATATCTATACAACTAAAGATGATGTCCGAAATCTTTCTAAACTTGAGACTCCGGAATGAAAAAAATAGTAGTATTTGGTGATAGTTATGTTAGATATGATTGGGTTAGTGCAGAAACCGATCACATGACTTGGCCCTATTATCTTTCACAACTTTTAGATATACCTATCATTACATTTGGCATATCTGGGTCGGGCCTTAACTACTCAATGTTTCATTTTAACAACTATGTAAACTCAAATGATTATGACCCCGAAGATATAATAATCTGGGCATTAACAAATGAACAACGATTATTTGATTTTTCAATGCCAAATCCTTCTATGGGAATTTTTTATAATCTATTAGATGTTCTAGATAATCGCCCACCTGAAGAGCGAGAATGGATTCAAAAAAATAAAAAACATGCATTGTGGGTTATGGAAAATATACTACACCCTTCGATAAATTATAGTATTATAAAGATTGTTTCTTTTTTACAAGTTTGGGCTAGTCGTAATACACAAAATATAGTGATTCCTATTCGATGTTTTACAACATTGCCTGAAGGAGAAAAGATTACTAAGCTACTTGATTTAATTGACGAAACTGAAAATTTCTTTCCAATACTGAAGGAAAATGATACATTATCGGTAATTTCTGGAGCAGAATTTAACCCAACTTGGTTACACAATTATATGCTAGAAAAAAATGCTAATGCTCCTGGACTAGATTATAGAGTGAATCATATAAGTCCAGAAAATCGAAAAATACTAGCTAATCAATTATTTCGTATTATCAATAATAGATCTCTAAGATATTGGAATAGATCAGAATTTAAAGAAGGGTTATATACAAATAAAAGCGATATTGATAAAATCAACATCCAATTTTTTTAATTTTTTTCTTTTGTACACATAATATCAAAATTACAATGGCACATTGTTTTTGTGCAAACTACAGGATCACTTGGTAAATCAAGATCTTTATTGTTAATATTACCTATAACTCCTCCCTCTTTACACCAGCCTCTATAAATGCTTCCATCCATGTCAACAATCAGTTGTTCTATACCAGCGTAACAGTTCCAGCCGCTCCAATCATTAGTTTTTTCACTAATAAATCTATGAGCACTAGAAATCATTGATTCTCCTTGCTCATTAACCATTTTCATAGCACCACGATAATAGTCAAATGAACGATTAAATTTAATATGTTTTGTTATAAGCTCGTGTTGCTTATCAAAAATTTTCCGTTGAAAGTCATTATAATCATATAGCGTGTCTCCAAAATCATGAATTAAAGGTTGAAGGGCCATTGAAATATTTCCAAGATTTTTAACCTTGTTAGCTACGGCATAACAAAAATCAAATTTTTCCGGACTCATCATGATGTTTACATGAGTTCGAACATCATTATGTAAAAGTTTTACTACTTCAATAAAATGACTTTCTTCTGCAAACTCCGGATGAAAACTTAGACAAACATGATCAAAGAATTGTTTGTTTTCTTCCCAGTAGCGAAGAGTTCTTGATCCGTTACTAATTAATCCAACTTTAATTCCCATTTCAGAACAAAACTGGCAAATTTCAATGAAATGTTTATACATGGTTACTTCGCCACCAGTAAATTCAAAATAGATATTTTTATGAAAGTAATGATCCTTAACTCTAGCAATAAAGTTTTTAATTACTTGGGGATCTGGCCAACGTTTGCTACCGTCATGTAGAGCTGCCGGGCAGTAGCTACATTCGTAATTGCAAGTATTACCCAAACACCAGTTTACTACAAACCATTCTTCGTGTGTGGGATTTGAATGAACTAATTTAATATATTTGTGTTCCATTTTTTAATTTACTTATAAAAATTTTTACTTCGTGAGAATTCTCTATTAAGTTGTAGGGATTCCCTACAACTTGTTTTTTTAGTGTTAGGTTACTGTTAGTAATAGGAATGTTAAGTGCTTTTTCTAAATCTGAAATTGCATTTTCGTATATGATAGTATCATAGTCAATATTTAATTGATTTATTTTGTTATCAAATTGAGTTATTTGTTGGTAAAGCCATTCTATATTTCCAAAGTTAGTAACTTTAAATTTTTCATTAGTATAGGGTTTATGTTCATGGGAATTCCATTTGTCAGAAGTATTTGCAATTGCATAACTTAACAAATGATTATCAATTGATTTTCTTTTGGCAACTAAAAATTTAAAATTATTTTTTTTAAGTACAGAAATAATATAAGACATATATGGATTATTATAGTTGTAAAAGAATAATCTCATTGTAAGAGGTTGGGTTTTGTTTGCAGAATCTATAGCGCCTAAGATATGAAATACTTGATCTTTTATATCTAAAAAGTTTCTTTCGGACATATCAATGACTCCATTGTTGTTAAAAGGCCTTAACCAAGGTTTAAAATCGTGTGCAAACGAAAATGGCTCTTTACAATCTTGCATCTCACTGGAGGGATTTAGTGCATTAAAAGACGTTGTTATTAATTCTACAATGTACTGACTTCCGGATCTAGGTAAACCAATTAAACAAATTCTCATGGAATATTTATGTGCGTATAAAATGAGTCAAAAGAAAACCCGTAGGGTTAAATCTACGGGCTTATATCTGTATTACTTTTTAGCTGGTTCTTTCTTTGGTTCTTCTTTGACTACGGGCTTTTCAATCTTAGGCATTTCCTTTGGCTGTTTCTTGCACTCGGTCTTGTCTTTATTGGTTTCTACCTTGCAGTCAACATGAGCACTTTTTGGCACACGAACTTCTTGAGTCTTGTTCCCAACTTTAACGTCCTTAGTTTCACCTTCGGATTTTTTAGCAGGTTCGGCAGCTTGAGCTAAAGATAAGCTCAAACCCATAATTAATGCGGCGATTAATTTCATAATGATCTCCTTATAGTATTTTATTTACACAAAAAAGCCCAGGGCTTTTAACCGTGGGCTTGTTTGTATTTAAGCAAAGCAAGTTGTCTAATTAAGAATAATTTCCAACGTATGTCTTCTGAAACATAATCTGGATCATCTTCATTATCATCTTTAACTTTAGGACGACTGTAAGCTCTATGAATTGATTCTTCAAATTCAAGTTCAACTTCTGTGTCTTCAAGCGTTAGAACGACAACTCTAGTTACTTTACTTCTTAGCAGGCTCGCTTTTGGTGGGCTCGGCCTTTTTATCGGCAGGCTTGGCAGCAGGCTTAGCTTCTTCCTTCTTAGCAGGTGCTGGAGCAGCGGCAGCAGGCTTAGCTTCTTCCTTCTTAGCAGGTGCTGGAGCAGCGGTTTGGGCCATAGCGGCTGTAGCAAACATAGTAGCGATTAAAGTTGCAACTAATTTCATTTTAAGTTTCCTTTTTAAGTTAATATACAGATTTTGTTCTGTACATATATATTAACGCCTTAGCCTTTATTTTCGTTGACAAGTATTAAGTCCAAAGTGAATTACGAATTTTGATAAGACGAATTAACATTTCTTCGTCCTCTTTTTCGTAGGCTTCTTCAATTTCACGACTCTTGTCTAGAGCAATGTTACCTTGTTCTCGTAGTTCAGGAGTTTCTTTGCCGCCAAATAAACGTCCATCATTTAATACACGTTTGGCTTCGCAGTAGTCACTCCAGCCCGACTCATCGTGAGGATCTGGACGGTTGCGATAAACTTCAGTCCACCACTTATAAAGTGCTAGAATTTCTAGAGCTTTAATAGCTTGGTAAGTAGGTTGCCCAATATCTGGGCTTCCTGGCTCGCATTCTTCTTCTTTCCAAACAAGTTCACTTTGCCATTTGAGATTGTCAAGACCGGCTTGTGGGCAACGCCAAGTTCGGATACGCCACCAACCTACAGCCCACCATGGCATGTTATACTGTTTACGAACTTCCGGGCCTTCCCAGGCAAGATGCCACCAGGCTAGCTCCACTTCAACAAAATCAACAAGCTCATTGAATAAGCAAGGCAAAAAGCGGTTGCCCACGTCGCACCACTTACCCGGTTTAATATCCCGGGGATGAGCGGTAAGGCTATGAGTGCGACTAATAAACCGGTTGTTAATGTAATATTTGACATCGTGGATCCTATCAATTGGCCACCAGATAAAATTTTGGATTGCATCTAGTGCTTCTTCAGCAATCCAGTAGCGAACGGGATGATAGCGACGAGCTTCAACTTCCCAGTCGTGCCATTGGTCGCTGGTTCCAGCTTTGAGCTTGGGCTTGCCTCGAACCCAATCTGCAAATTTTGAGCATGACCAATAGTTGTTTCTCATTAGATTTTCTCGTATGTCTGTGCAAAAATATCTTGTTTAACTACACCGTAGTCATTTTTACCATGGCGAACAATTACATCTTCTTCAGGATTATAGTGTAACTTCTCACCCCAGCTTGTGTCAACTGTTCCGGAATGATCGGCTACTTTAGCAACTTTGATAATCTTTTTTGGTGTACAAACACCATTGCCTAAATCATCTTTTAATTCTTTAAACTTTTCTGGAGGCAAAGGATACTCTTCGCCTTTGGGCCCGGTAAGGATATAAAAACCCTTACCGTATTTTACTGGACCTTCAAGAGTTTGGATCTCGCCAGGTTTGTCGGCTACTCGATACTTTTCTTTGGCGGGCTTTTTGTAAGTTTTAAACCCGCCATCTTTAAACCAAGCATCGGTAATGCCTTCGCTTTCTACGATCTTGATCCATTCTCTTATTGTACTCATTCTTTTTTCTCACCGAACAGTTGTAGTAAATTCAAGAACAAGTTAATAAAGTCCATATATAATGTTAGGGCACCAATTACTTCTTCTCGACCTGTGTTGTCAATACTGACCATTTCTCGAATCTTTTGGGTGTCGTAGGCAGTTAGTCCCAAAAAGATAATAATAGCCAAAGCACTAATAACCATAGTGACAACGCTACTGCCCAAGAAAATATTAATAACACTGGCAATAATAATGGCAATAAGGCCAACAAACATAAACTTACCAACACTATCAAGATTAGTTTTCGTAAAATAGCCATAACCACTCATTACTCCAAATAATACAGCGCCTCCCATGAAGGCACTGACAATTGATCCCATGTTATAAACTGCAAAAATGGTAGCAAAACTAAGCCCCATGAGTGCGGCAAAACTGTGTAAAAATACTTGCAATCCAGATTTGCTAAATTTTTCTGCGGCAAAGGCAAAAGCAAGAATAGCTAACAACGGTGCAAAAATTACCAACCATTTCATTGCACCGGTAAAGAAGAATGTTAGTAGTGCGGTGTTGGTTCCTACTAGGAAACTGACAATCATACTGGTTAACACAGCCAAACTCATATGTCCGTAGACACGCCCCATAGCCGAATTAATTTCTGCTGCCGAGCGATAGATAACAGTATTACCCATATACGAAGTTCCAAACATATATTTTTTCTCCTTAAAAAAGTATTTATTAGCCTTTATTTACAATAGGAAAGAATCTAGCTCTAAAAGCATCTTCTAAACAACTGTAGTCTATTTTGGTTTTAGTGCTTCTATAAAACACCCAATATTCGTGGTCGACTTCCTTGTAGTCTTCAATAATAAATTCATTATCAAAACTACACCATAGTTGGTCTTTTTTAATATCAACTCGCTCTTTCATCGTAATACATCCATAGTTAAGGTTTTTCCGTAGACATGTGCCACAGGTTTAAGCCACCCATTGTTAATACACTCTGAAATAATCATTTTGTACTCCTTAGGACAATGTTGATTGATTTCAAAACCAGCTCTAGGAGCAACAACTGTGCCGTCATTAAGCATCCATTGCGGGTCACCTTGTTTTACAGTTCTAATTTTAGTTTGATGTATCTTCACCTTTTAACGCCTCAAATGTATCTTGTTTTTTACGCTCTGAATAGACATTCTCTTCTACTTCTCTTATTTTTGCCACAAAGTCTTCAAAGATTTTTAAACAATGATCTTTTGCATCATCTTTTATGTGACAGTATTTTGTGCCAAAATTACTATGATAGTAGACACTATCGTTATGCCCCAACTCTTTGAGACAGCCATAGATCATGTCTTTTAATATTTGTTTATTTAATTCAGATTTTTTCACCTGCTTCAAATCCTCTAAACCGTAAGAAACGGGGAAACCTAAGCGAGAAAGAGCCATCTTGATTTTGAGTAATTGCATCTGCTCGAACCTCAACTATTTGATCAAGTAACGAATCACGGCTTGTCCAAAAAATATCGCGGTCGCTATCGGTAAAACCACTACCACAATTGACTCTAATTGTCTTACCAAGGTCCACGCCTTCGCAGACCAGCGCACCAAGGCGTCCGGCATTTCGTCCGGTGCCTTCTTCCACCGCAGTGACTTGAAGGCTAACTTCGATGAACGGCTTGAGTTTAAGCCACGCTGTTGATCTTTTACATTCATATGGTGCGTTCACATCCTTAATCATAATGCCTTCGTAGCCACCATCAATGGCATTTTGGTTAATTTCACGAAAGTGTTCTTGTCCTTCGGCAGTATCCAGGTCAACAAGCTCTTGCTCTAACACTCGAACATTAGGTAAGTTATCTTGTTCAAGTTCATACCAATTGCGTAGTGTACCACTGCGTTCATCCTGTAGCAGATTACTAAATCCCTTTTGGAAATCTACCAACGGTACAATATCAAACAGATAGAGAATAGCATCGCTGGCATCAACATCACTCTTGCGATGTACTTGCTTCATTAGGTCCTGAAATGAACTTGACATTACTTCACCGTCAAGTACATAAGGCATGTCAAAGCCTTTGCCTACTTCGCTGAGCTGTGCCTTTATGTGCTCAAAATTAACCAGTTCCTTGCCATTACGGCTAAACTGATCAACACGCCCGCTTGGATAGACAATAGTAATAACACGAACTCCATCGAGTTTAACTTCGATGAACTTTCTTCCGGCCACTTTGCCTTCGTGATTAGCACTATCGTGAGCAAGTTGACACTCAAACACAGGAATAGAATACTTCTTAGGTCCACGTTTGACAACCTTGTTAATAGTTTTTTCTGAAACACCGCAACGCAGATCCTTGATAAGGATACGGCGGTACCAACCATTCCACTGCGACTTGGTCGCAGTATTCATCATGGCCTCAACGGCACCCCGTGCAACATTGCCGGTGAGCTCACGATTAGCCAGGCGCTGAACAACACTAATAAAACCATCCCAAGATAAGCCAGGGCCGTCCTCATTTTTCTTCTCCGGTATTTGTTTAAGTCCAAAAGTAATCATAGGGTCAAGAGCTAACTTGCACCCTTCAAAGAACTCGTCGTTCTTGGCATTCATTTGAACTTCGATAATTGCTTCTTTGTCCAAACGACTGTTGTGATCTTCCAAACTGGAAATTACATATTGGCAAGGATCGCTCACTGTAGACTCCTATTTCTTTTACGATGCTGTATTATAGCAAATAAAAGTCAATAGGTCAAGTAAGTATTTGTTCGAAATGGCTTTCCTAGTTGTGCGTAAGGCAGTTGGCTCACAATCTTTTTCTTGATTTTTTTGATAATTGGGTGATTGTGATTATGGTTAAAAGTTTCCATATACTTGAAAAAAGTACTGCGTGTCTGTCTTCTGTAGGAATTTGAGTCTAAAAATTTGGCTGCTGAATCAAAATCATCGCCAAATCTTTCATACAATTCACAGGCAATGTTAAAGCTGAATGCACCCATTTCATCTCGATCTCCGTAATATTCTTGCTTGCGTCGATCACGTGCATAGTAGGCAAAACTTTGATATCCGGGAATATCTTTAAAGTTTCTACTTCGATATTGTCTAGTGTGGATTATTTCATGTAGCATAGTATCGGCAAATAAGCTGCAAATTCTTTGCCAACGATGCCTGCTAAGGCGAAACCATTTTTGATCTAAATTGTAGCTAAAGACAATTTCAATGTATCTATTTTTATTTTCTTTATCTAAGATACTATAATATCCGCCCCCAACGTAAACAAACCCCTTGTCGTTGTTAGGATCTCTATCTAGGCGAATTTTTATTGGCAAATGCTGTTTAATGTGCCTAGACATTATAGCATGTAGCTCATCTACCCTAAGTTTTTTATCAACTATTTTGTTCTGCACAGAATTTAGCATACTGTACAGCACAGGTTTAGTTAAAAGACTCCAGTTAAATGGCTTGCGTTCCATCATGAACTCCTAGTAAATGTATTTATAGTGTACTATAGGAGTTCATAATGTACGCACTTTACGAGCGTTTTTCTACAATTTCGTCAATCAACCCGTATTCTAAGGCTTCTTGTGCGCTCATAAACTTGTCTCGTTCCATATCACGCAGGAAATCATCGTAGGTTTTACCCTTTGAATTGTGCTTAACATAGATTTCTGTAAGAGATTTTTTCATTTTTAGGATCTCTTTTACTTGTATTTCCATGTCTGTAGCCTGTCCGCCGGCGCCGCCCGAGGGCTGGTGAATCATGTGCCTTGCGTTAGGGAGCATTTTTCGCTTGCCTTTTGCTCCTGCTGTAGCAAGGAGACTGCCCATACTGCAAGCCTGGCCTATT
>JACCDO011937372.1_pt1 | contig 17246 bp, 23 predicted proteins | sample 7446101 | NCBI WGS metagenome assembly JACCDO01 (sample SAMN15323440, study PRJNA562643) | freshwater metagenome | isolation source: river surface water | place: USA:Blue River Watershed | collected 2017-08-16 | reverse complement strand
CTGACAGAAATTACTCGTGCCCTTAAACACCCAGAACTCTCGGCGCTTCATCGGTTCCTCCGTCTGACTGACCTTAAAACGTATTTTACGAGCATTCCACTTCGCGCTCCATCGCCAAGCTACTTAAATTAAAAACCCCCTACCAGCACCATTGCTGATAGGGGGATAAGATTTGCGCCCTAGGCGGAGTTGAAAGTTGCTCGTTCTGAGCGAATTTCACCTAAAGCGCTGCATCGCAGTTAAGCCGAATCTCACCACAGGGCCCTACAAAAGCCAAGCCGTTTTAAATCTGCAGTGCGCTCCGGCCGCAACCCAGAGCAAGTCGGTTCCGTGAAACTCTCAGGGTTAGCCACGCCCTGGCCGACTCCGTCCTCCGCCCGGGCATGCGATTGATCTCTCCCCTCACTCACGCATTGCGAATCTTCGTCGCACGCCGGGAAGAGAAAGAATGCCCGCACACTCAAGCACTGCAGATCAAAAACACTACCCTTAAAACCCCTCTACTTCAAAGCACTCCGCACTCAAACCTCAAGATCCCTCACCACAGGTGCCGGTGCTGCTACCGGTGCTGCTACCGGTGCTGCCTCCGGAGCTACCACCTCTTCCGAAACCACTGCGGTAGCGGGTACTTCTTCAGGCGCGGCCAAAGACTCAGCCGGTGCTTCTTTTACCTCAACGGACGAGTTGGGAGCGTAACGGCTCGACTCACTCATCGAGTACTCCACCACCCCGTCGCCTTTTGGGGTCACAAACACACAAACCCGGTAGCCGATCGCCTTATCGCCACGCGACACCGGCACGTGCGCCGCACCCACATAGCCCCAGCCCTCAAGCTGCTTGAGCGCGATCTTGTCACACCCGGCGTCAATCGCCTCATCGCGAGTCGTTGCAAGCTCTCTTTTCGTGCTCGCAATCGTACGTCCGAGTTCCCAGAGCAAAAGAAGTGTCTCTACGTGCCGTGCTCTAAACTTCTTTGGCACCTCTCCGGAATACCTCTCGGCTGGAACCTTCTCATAGGAAAGCGTCTCGCCTTTAACCTGCCTCAGATAAAGCCCGTCCGGACGCACGACGGTCCGCGAGTACATGCTCTCACTACCTACCTCTGCGCTCACTTCAGATCCGGTCTCTTCTTTAGTCACTGATTTCTCTCCCTACTTCGACAGCTTAGCATCTCGTTGCGGATTGCAAGCTGCGCTGCAAAATGCCCGCTTGCTTCATGCAATCTTAAGTCTGTCACCCTCAGTACCTCAGCTAAGATAGTCTTTCTAGGAAGGCTTTCTCCCTACTCTAAGAGACTCATCTCTTACTCTAGCTACGGCGTACGTCATTTCAGCTCGAGATGGCCGCGTTTTTTGAATCACTAAACTTTTATTTTTACGCAGCAGGTCAAAATAGCTGGTCTTGGCACGGAACTTACATTAAGTCTTTCCGTCTCTGGCAAGGCCAGTACTTATAACTTATGTCGCTAAGACCACCTGAAGTACAAAGATACCTTGCTAGAGACATCCTTTCTTTCTCTCCTCTTAGGTATCTCTTAGCGACAGTGTTTCATTTAAGGAGTTTCCCCATGCCCGCAAAACAAGCTTCCTCCAAAGACCGTACGATCCGATTCTTCCGCGCTGCAAATAAAGCGAAGCGCTTCCGCTCGCCAAACGGCTACACGACCGTGGATAAGGCAGCCAAGAAGACCGGCACCACCGCGCTCCAGATGCAGCGCCTCGTTCAGACGGGCGGTATTGATGGAATCAACCAGGAGAACCGCTGGTTTGTTTCGCTCGATGCGCTCCGTAGCTGGAAGAAGCGCCCGAAGCATTACTTGAACCTGGTGTCGAACGCCCCGGAGACCGTGACGACGGTGGCTGGTGCTGAAGCTCAAGAAGCCGGCACCGTGACGATCCGTGGAAATGTTGAAGCGTCGGCCGATGTGACGATTGTGTCGCTGCCGATTCCGCGCGCCGAGTACGATCAGTTTGCTCGCACAATTAGTGCAGTCTATCACTACCGTGGTCAGACGCGATCAGCTGAGGAGCACCTGGCCGAAGTGATCAAAAAGCACACCCAAGAATTCCAAAGCCTGTCGCAGCTCGTTGAGCTCTCGCCGGGTATTGGAAACCTCGCCTCCTAATAGAGGCAAGTGCTGACTGCAGCACTTTGGTCAGTTGACTCTTTTTCGAGAAGGCTCCCTAGGGAATTTCACAGAGGCCCTAGGGAGTTTCTTGTTTTTGCTGGTCGGGAGCCGCCACCGTGAGCGCCGCTTGATAGAGGGCTGCTTGGTAGAGCGCCACCATCTCTAAAGTTTTTACGTTGATGAGCCGGTAGTTGCCCAGGTGCCCGACGAAGCGGTGGCAGTCCACTCCGCGCTCCTTACTCTCACAAAGGGTGATGAGGTTCTTGGGATCGAGCTCAAGCTCGGGGTGAGCGTGGAAGGGCTTTAAGTGATGGACCTCGAGCTTCTTTAGGCTCCCACAGTGAGCGCACTTGGGGTTTTCTTTTAAGTGCTTCTTTCTCAGCGCCGGCCACTTGGGGGAGCGCTTAGAACCTTTCGGGGCTTTGCCTTGGATGCGGTCTTTGAGTTTTGTGGGTGCGCTCTTTAGGGACTGGATGATGCGAAGCATGAGGGGGATTGTACCGTGAGCGGGCAGGGGTTGCTTGTTCAAACACTTGTTTGAAAGGGGCTGAAAATGGCCCTCTTTCAAGTGAAAGAGTCAACTACTAACTAGGCAAATGACGACCCGCGCAATGCAGTGGCGAATGCAGTGAAAACCCTCCAATGCAGTGTGTCGCCCCGCGTCATAAGTGGGACATTCTTGCCTACTCAACTGATTCAGTGTTGACGCACAACCAAAAGACTTTAGCTTTTGAAACGGATAGGTCGGGCTTTTAGGCAGAAATGTCCTGACTCACTGCGCAATGCAGTGGGAATCCCACTGCATGCAGTGGAAAATGACGCACCCGTGAGTTCATTGCGCAACGCGTTAAATGCTTGGTTTGAGTGCGGAATTTTCTGACGCAATGCGCAATGCAGTCTATGCAGTGCCATAGGATAAAGAGTTCATATGCAAAAATTTTTTTTTTCCAAAAATCCGGACAAATCATTTTTTTCTCTCCAGGTAACCCTTCTTGTTTTGGCCACTGCATTCACTGCATTGCGCACCGCGCATCAAAAAACCGGGGAAACGGGAATACCTCACCACCCGAAGGGTTGATAAAAACGCTCAAGCTTTTTTACAGGCACCGGGGACTACTTCTCCACCGCTCGCATCACAATCCTCTCAGCGGATCGCCTTTCCAGTTTCGCCCATACCGGCCTCCCACCGCCCCGAAGACCGCCCAGGATCGCTTCAGGCAATGAAAGACCAGGAGGCACCCCCATCCACCAGGGCGCCGACGTCGCGGACGTGCCTGAGGGTGCCTCACGCGTCCCTATCCGGTTCTAAGATCGCCTTGACCGCCCACACACCGACCGAGTAGGCAATTACCGTGCGTAGGTTATCCATGAAGGCGATTCTAAAAATCTGGCAAGGCCTTCGGTTCTGGCGCCCCGCCAACCGAAAAGGTTGGCTTGTCCTTGCCTCCTACCATCATCCGGATTCCATCACTTGGCGCTGGTCGCTAGACTACTACGCCTCGACCCGGCCGTGGCAGATCTTCCCGCTCTACGGACCGAGCTACAATAATGGTAAATCCTGGCGGTCCCCAAGCGGCTGCTTCTCAGGCTGGCTAAGGATCCCTTTTCTTGGATTCCTCAGTCTGAGCACGCAGTCCCACATGTGGCGGACGTAGCGCCAGGCAACGAACCTAACTCTAAAACGATCTCGCGCTTATCGCTTGATGCGCTTCTTCGGTACCTGGATGGCCCGGAACAAAGGATTTTTAGATTTCAAATCCTCGACAATAGCCTTCGTAGCTAAATTCGCATCTTTAGGGGCTCTCTTTGCCCATTCGCTCAGGCGGTCACCCTCAATCTTAGCAATCCTTCCCTCAAAGGTTAGTTCCGGGCGAAAACCTTTCATCTTTTTCAGCTTTTTCAGGGACGAAGGTCCGATAATTTTTTCGAGTTTTTGAATTTTACCGCTTTTGAAAGCGTCCACGGCGCCGCGCCAAGATGAATTTAGCAACTTTTTGCCACCAGGGAGATTGTCCACCACGCCCTCAACCCCCCTCGCGATTCCCCTAATTTGTTCATCAATGAAGTCATATTTCCGCGCCTTCCGCGCAGCACGTTCAACCATAGCGCCCAGCCCTTTGCGTAAGCTAATCGCGACCTTTTCAAACCCGGAAGTGAAGTGCGCCATTACCGTCCCCTTTTTTGCAGTAAAGTTTCCCCGAATCTTACCACAGTATTTCTTGACTTCACCTGAAAGCATAAAAAAACGAGACTACGATTTGTTTTATCTGCTAGAATCCGTACCGTAATTAACCCTTACAATTCTTCGAAGAGGCGCCGGATCGCTCATGTCTCACTTCATCGCACACTTCAATAAGACCGCTAAGCTCCTGAAAAATGAGAGCGCTAACGCACTGGCCGGTGCCGCAACTGACTTGATCCCGGTCGGGATACCGCTACCGTTACCGTTCCCTGCCGGAATTCCACTCGGCACTCTCGCATCGTCAGCTCTCGCGGATCGTCCCGAAGGTCACAACCGGCTAGGTGAAGCCGCTGCGCGAACGGTAGGTATTAACGTAGGTGGTTTGAGCGGGTCTGCGCTAGGCGCGCTTGCAGGCGGGGCTCTTGCAGCTGCTACGGGCGCAAAGAGGCCAGGCCCCATTGCAGCTTCTCTTCTTGGCGGAACACTTTTGGGCGGGATCCTTGGTCAAGGCACGGGCTCCTACCTCGCCAACAAGTACGTCAATAGCGACTACTACGACGATGACGGTAAGCTGCTGCCTCAGTACGCCCAAAGCCAAAAGAAGCGCTACCGTTGGTAAGCCCAGCTAAAAAAAAGCCACAGGCGGGTACGCCGCATCGTAGGTCAAGAACGGACATCATCCGCCTTCACCCACGATGCGACGCACTGCTTGCAGTTTCTTCTCGATGACAGTTCCCTGATAGCGTTCGATTGTTCCGCCGCTATACAGGTAGCCACAGCACTCAGCGAAGTCTTCCTCGGGGCACAACGTACCCCTTGCCGAAAGATACCGGCTCCTATCAAAGCCACCCACAAAGGCATAAAGCTCTTTGAGTGGATTTGAAGAGTAAGCACTCTCTGATAGTGATCCGAACACGCGTGACAGCGCACGCCGTTCTTTCACACTACAAGTATCCAGGTAGGCATGACCTAGCTCATGTCCCAGAAGCCACTTGCGGGTTCTCCCCACAACGGCTCGGGCAAGTGACGCAATCCAACCGTTACTCAAGTGGACTGCTTTTGTGGCAGGATCGTAATAGGATGCGGAGTTGCTGTTCTCCACAAAGACCTTTACGTTTAGAACACGGCCCATGAATTTCGTCATGTTCAGTTTCTCCTTTTAATACTTATACCCGGAAATCGGGTATTTTTACCCCTAAGCGGGGAGGCGTAAGTGTTCCGAAACGGCTTCTACAAAACGGCAAAAATTACTGCGAGCGATCAGGTAGCCGCTACTGATGAGAAGGACCGGCCGGGGCTAAGCACGCGGACTAAGATCCTTGCACCACTCTTGGCGGGTGGTGCGGCCTATCTTGGAATGCGAAGGTATAGAGCACTTCCTAAGAATGCTCCGAAGGGGCTGCGCGCCCTTCGAGAAGCAGCGCAGGAGCACGGCTTCACCAGGGTGCATGTCGATAACAAGCCTAAGGGACCTATCGGGAAGTTTGTGAGAGAACTCTTCGTGCCTGCCGATAACCATAAGTACTTGGTGGAAGGTAAGTCGTTTATGCCGGGGCAAAAGACTAAGGCTGCTGTGTTTGACCCTAACGACATGAAAGTTTTCAAGACTCCAAATCGCGTTGGTTATGAGGACAGGCTGACGCGTAAGATTGAACGCAGTAAGCTTGACGAGTATCAGCTGGCGATGAAGGCAGGACTTACGCTCCCTAAAACGGAGCGCCTAAAGAACGTCCGTTCGTTGCGACCTCACGAGATTGCAAAGCCCTTGGGAGGGTCGCAGTCTCGCGTACCGATCACGGCAAGAGATGTCCATAACTACGATAAGAACAGTTTGGCGCTGAAGAATTTTAAGGCACTCAAGCGGCGGTTAAGTCGGAGTGTTTCCAAAAAAGAGATCGCCAGTGAACAGGTCCACCCGATTCTGAATCATCACCCAGGCTACAAAGACTATCTAGTTGAGCAGGCTTTGAAGCACCCTAAAAAGTTCGTGCGGCAACCGAGGATCGATATTGATAGTGAGTTTAGGGTCCATACGCTTCAGGGCAAGAGTATTGGAGCTACGTCAAACAGGCACGCGTTTGGGTTTGGTGGTCATGCGGAGGCAGAGAGGGCTGCGGAGAAGTTACTGAAGAACGTGGATCCGAAGCTTAAGGACAACATGCTTGCGCTTGATATTGCGAAGGATAAGCGCGGTAAGTGGCATGTGATTGAAACGAACGCGGGGCCTGGGTCTGGGTTTTTAACACCGGCAGCGTGGTATGATTTTAGGGGTCCGCATGCGCTGTATAAGGCGATCACGGGTCGTTACGCGCGGTCGAGTTCTGCGCTTGGAGCGGCGGCGGCAGCGACGGGAACTGCGGGGGCGACTTATGCGGTTGATCGGCACCTAAAAAATAAGCCGTCGGTAGGCATGCAGGTCGGTCCTAATAAGACTCAGTTTGATCCGGTCGTGTGATGGCTGGGAGGCAGGGCATAACATGGAGTCACCGCCCTATGTTAGCATAGGGCGTGGAGCATGAGCACTTCCTGAGCCCTGCCGTCACGATACCGTGATGCGTGAATCTGGGTGTTTCCTTTTTTAAAAAGGAGGAAGGCTGGGGCCGCCAAGGGTGTCACTATTTGACATACCCTTTTAAGGCTCGTTGCTCGGGGCTACGCAGAAAAGCGGGAGTAGAATTCGGTGCCAGTTGATATGATATCTTATCAACTGAACTTGGGATCCCCAGGCAGAAGACGGGTTGCTCTCGCCCGCTTGTGCCGGGTGATATGATATCATACCACGTGAACAAGCTTAGTCTCGCCTTCGCGGTAGAGGATGGTCTTGTTCGGGTTGCCACGATTTCCGTTGGGAATACCAACAGTATTCCGCTCAATTCGCGTTGCGTCCTGAAACGCAAAGTTCAGCGAACTCGTCGGAGTGACCCCCCTTCTCGATCCTTTCGCGGACCTGCTCTTACTATTAGTAAGACCAGCTTCGATCCCTCCGGCGGAAGGGGCGACCATATGGTGGGGGCTAAACTGTGGACTGAACCTGAGCATCCCCTCCGGCATTTGGGATGTATTCCCAGGCGTCGCTTGCTGAGACGCCACGCTCGCCGCCGCCTGCGCCGTATTTGTGGGCCGACTTTAGAGTGTTCTCGACATACACTTTGACGGCAAGCTTCTTCAGTTCTTCAAGTTCGCCGAGACGCCCTTTCGGAGTGGGATAAGGCCAGGTCGTAGAGAGCCCGTAGGTGCCATCGTCCTCCAGGTCCCAAGAGTTCTCGCCCTTGCCTGCTCGCATGGGAGGATTTTCAATTTCCATCTCAACCCGGCAATATTCCTTGTGCCAGAGACTGAAAGGGACATTCCGTCTGAACCGAAGGCATCGCTCCCAGGAGACTTGATCGAGTTTAAATTCTTTCTGGCCGATGCGGAACTGCACGTCCTTCACTTCACAGACATTCTGGCGGTGAACTTCCGTTCGACCCAAGAAGAAGTCATCGATTTGGAAATAGACTTGGCAATCTCCGGAAGCAGTGGGCTTGTTCCAGTAAGCGACAAAGGCCCCGTCGTGGAAATAAAAGCCATACCTTCTTCCGTCCGTAAGCCAGAACTCGCGGTTGTTGTCCCAGGTAGCGATGCACTTTCTTTTAAAGTACCAGTTCTTTGGCAGATCGAAAGTCAGGCACACGGTGATGAAGAGAAGGCCGATCGTGAGGCTAGAAGAACCGCTCGAGTCATCGGCTTCACCGTGAATGTAGCTTAATCTCAGATTAAGCCCCGACCAGACGGAGTAAGAGAGGAGGCGTTTTTTCTTGCCCCAGAGCGTTCCCCTGAAGTGGACCAGTTTTGAGTCTTCTTTGGCGAGGTTTTGAAACCAGTGACGCATTTTATAGTCTCCATACGAAGGCAGAGCTTTTCGAAGCTCATTTCTGGATCTTTGAGTAAGCCTATACATTAGGCCCTATCTCAGCGCAGCTAAAAATAATTAAGACAAACCCGCACCCTGTATAAGCCAGGGTGCGGGTTTGCTTGTGGTTAGGCGGTCTCGGTTGCTTTCTTGTAGGACTTAGCGGAGTGCATGCCGTAGGAGGCAGCCTTGCCTTGGAATTCACGGGCCTTCCAGAGGCGTGAGTTGGTTTCACGCACGACGCGGTTTTCCTCACGAAGAGAGAGGTTATCAGCTACAACCGTCGCGATTGTTTTCTGAAGAGCCGCCTGGTTTTCTGAAAGAGTCTTGATCTGTTCAGCCATGGCACGGATCTGCATCTGCAATGCGACAGTGTTCTCAGAGCTAATTTGCCCGAAGGCCACGGCGTTCAATTCCTTGCCCAGGTAAGTTTGGAACCGAAGCAAGTTTTCTCTGACCTCTGGTTTTTTCAGCTTGTTGCTGTTGATGGTAAACAGCCACGGAACGATTTGCTCAACGGGCAGGCAGAACATGGAGTAGGACTTGCCGTCGGTGCCAGTTGACATGATATCATGCCAACTGAACCTGGGGTCACCCTTGACCTTCTCCCTTTGGTTGAATGATGCAATACCCATTGCATCACAGATACCGCGAATGGCGACCATAGTGCCGTTAGCAGTGGTTGCGATCTCTGCGATAAAGTCCTTTCCGTCTAGAATCAGGGGGATGTGATTGAAGTGGTTCATGGGGATTTTCCTTTCTCGGAAATAAAAAAGCCCCAAAGACTTATCTTTGGGGCGGGGTAAGTGTGAGCGAGTGATCGCTCTAAACTACTTATGCCGACATTGATTGGGATTTTTCCTGCCGGTGGAGCCATGACCGACCTTATGGTCGGTCAGCTGTTTCGTGCCAGTTGAGGGGGTATGATATCATACCCGTTCATACGGATGGTCCTTTCTTACGAATAGAAAAAAGGGTGTCGGAAATACCGACACCCTTTGACGGACTTAGTTCACCAAACGGAGGTGTTTGGTTTGTTTCTGAGCGTTTAGCAGCTTACCTGAGGTGCTAGCGGTCATGTCGAGGTAAGACATGATGCTATCCACATCGGCGCGGAGCTTGGCATGCTCCTCTCGGAGTCGTTCATGAACAGAAGCCTGAACATAGTCTTTGCGGGCGTTAGCTTTGATGAAGCTAACGAGATTCCGCCTAAACTCTTTACCCACTTGGCTCTTGCTCAGAATAGCCACTAGGATCATGTCGTCTTCTGTCCAGACGGTCAGGTCTTTACGCATCCGGCCGATCGCAAATTCTGCCTTGTGAGACTCTAGGAATTCCTTAGCAAGACAAAATGTCTTGCTAACGTCGGCGAGCTCGTCCTCATGACGACGCCTAATCCGTCGAATAGTATCTTCAGGGCAGTTAAGTGCGCTTGCTAGCTGCTTGGTGGTGCAGAAGAGATTTCCTTGATCATCTTCCATCATGGGGACGTGAAGATTGTTGAATTCCCATCGTACAAGTTTCATTTTTAGGTTCCTTTCTTAATTGAGTTCAGGCTGAGGTTTGTCGTTATCGATGACTTTCTTCAGCCCGGTACCGAGCATGGTCCTCAGCACGTTGATGACTTGGCGGGTAGAGGCTTTGTCATAGACGGTGGCGAGGTTAAGGGCTTTCCTGACGGCACCGATGACTGCCCGACCGTCCATGTTGAGTGTGACTTTGACCTTCAGGACGAGCTCTCGGATGCGATTGGCTTCCGATTCGCTGATCATGACTTCAAAGATGCCCCTGAGTTCATCGACTTCGTCCCTGAGCCCGGCGCAGACCATCTTGACGCCTGCGATCTCGGATTTCATCTCGTCCCTGAACTCATGGAAAAGATCACGAAGATCCTCTCCGCGTCGGTCCAGGTGCTGAGTAACGAGGTTCGTTGCCCACTGACGGAAGTGCGCGGCTTGTTTGGAGCGGATGAAAAACCCAAGCTTAATCACGCCTTCGCGGTAGAGGACCGTCGTCTGTTGGGGGCCGCCAAGGGTGTCACTATTAGTGACACCCTTTTCAATACCGTCGCGGATCTCGTCGGGGTGCCTCTGCAGGTGCATCATAACGGTAGTCCTGCCGACACCGTACCCCTTAGCGACTTCATCGACAGTCATGTACCACTGGCGAGAATCGTGGGTTTCGTGGACGTTGATACTAAGGCCATTGAATTGATGATTCACAGATGCGGTTCCTTTCTTACGAATAGAAAAAGGGTGTTCAAAATATGAACACCCTTTTGGGTAGTGGGGACGGGGACAGTTTTAGGGGGTACTACTATTAGTAACGCCCTTTGAGCTGCGAGCTGGTAGGTCAAATATTGACACCAGCTCGCAGCGAGGACCTGCTGTTCAAAATATGAACAGCAGGTAACGCAACTCTAGGCGCGACTTCACTTAGGTCAGGTTTCTACTGACAGTCCAAGGGTGTGACTATTTGTGACACCTTCTTGGGTTTCTAAAGAACTCAGGCCTTAGCGGTGCCTCAGTTCTTTTTCGAGATAGGGATCACACTTTAGGACTTCGATGACTTTCTTACTGATGTCCTCGTAGAGATAGGTAGCGATGCGGTAGAGATTGATGGAATCATCGGCTTGCTCTGGTAGGTCGGTTTTTAGTTCTTCAACTTCTTCTGGGGTGTATTGTGCGAGGTTTGGGTCTGCGTAGTCGCCTGCAACGATGACGCGGTCACCGACCCAGGAGCCGATCAGTGGGTGATCGGATCTGAGATCTCCTCCGCCTCGGTTGTTGCCGTCGGCAAGGAGGATGGTAAGGCCTGTGAGAACTCCCATGGAGTTGCAGCCGAACTCGAGGAGTTTTAGTCCGTCGCCGAAAGTGTGGGGGTGAAGGAACTGCTTTTTGTCGATGTTAACGATTTTGTAATACTGACCCATGGTTAGTCTCCTTATTCAAAGAATAAAAAAGAGGGGGCGCAGCAAGTGGCTGCGTCCCCTCTGGTTGGTTTAGCTACTCGACGTCGAAGTAGCCTTGATTGGGATCGCGTTCGGAGGGCGGAAGGTCCTCGTATTTTGCGTTTTCATTGAATGAGAACTTGAGGTGAAACTTCGCTTTCTCGTAGGCTGAGTCATCGAAGGCAAGTTCGATACCGGACTCCCGGTTGTCTCCTAGTCCGTTTTCTCGGGCGAGGAGTTCGTATGCGTCTACACCACCGAATTCCCCGTAGCCTTCATAGGCACGCTCACTGATGGACGGCCTACCTTCTGGAAGGAGAAGGTACACGGGCCTGTGTTTTTTCGTGTAGACGTTCCAGATCGATTGTTTTGTGTCAGCGGTCTTCCAGCTAAAGAAGCCCATGTTTTAGTTTCCTTTCTTTGGGTTAGAGAAGTCCGTTAGGGGGTGCTTCTCTTTTAGGTTGGGGACTTGGGGCGATTTCATAATTACGACCCATCCAGGACTGAATCTGGATGTGGCGTAACCAGTCAGAGACGCAAGGCACTCTTCCGTCACAATCTTCTTTGATGTGTTGTTCGCAGATGTAACGAACCGGGACTTCCTTGCCGTCTGAGTTGGTGATGACGGGACCAAACGTACGCTCTGCTTCGAAGATGCCTTGGCTGTGATGTCGAAGCGCCCGGTGCCTGACGTCACAGAAGGTTTCCTTCGTGGCGTCTAGCCACTCGTGAATGGGAGCGTAGTCTTCTCTTTTGCCTCCCCAGATCCTGACTGAGGTCTCTGAGTGATGGAGGTAGGGATGACTCATACGTCGTCGATCTCTTTGAGCGAATTGCCTTCGAACTTAAGGGTGTGCGAGTAGGCTTCGGAGGATGTGATGTATTCGTTGTGATCTAGGACAATGGTGCCTTCTTTTGCGTTGATGGTGAGATCTCCAGAAGCGCCATCGTTGTTTTCCCAGCCTGGGTGTTTGATGTCGATCACGAGGTAGGCAAGATCCTCGATGAGATCGTGAAGGGTGGCGGGGCGAGTGTTTGTGACCCACTCTCCTTTTACGTTATCGAAGCCCGAAAAGGTGCGGGTGCGGTCATGAAAGGCGATGGTCTTAAGAGTGGCCTCGGTGGCTTGTTCTTCGTCTGAGGCACCGGGTTGTTTAGGCACGGTGATGTAATCGACTTGGCCTGAGTCGCCTGCGCCGTTGTAGCTAACGACGACTTCCGGGATCCCGACAGTGAGCATGGAGGCGATGATCTTTTCGGCAAGCGCTGAGGCTTTTGCGGAAGTTTCTTCTGACCGTCTTTTCCAGAAGAGGGTCCAATCGAATTCGGGTGCGCTTGGATCGGGAGTAGGAATGGTTTCGGTTTCAGGTGTGTTGCTTTCGGTCGTTTTGTTTTCGGACATGATGTTTGTTCTCCTTAAGAAACTCATACCTGCGATTTATTCTGTTTTGCTTAGTGAGGAAGTGAGATGAGTTGCAGTTTTTTTAGGTGGATGTAGGGTGAGAGGAGCTGCTGGAGGCGCCGGTGGAGCGAGGGATCTAGGGGGAAGATATTGTCGCGCGAGTGGCGGTACGAGTTCTCCGAACGCTCAAGCTTTAAAAAATCCTTGGGATGGGATTGGCGTGGGAGGACTTGGCTTAGATAGGTTTTCGCGATACTAGGCGCCTCTGGCGGCGAGAAGTGCTGGAGGCGGGGATTTTGAGCACATCGGCATGGTTACTGGGATGGGTTTTAATGGTGCTCTGTGCCCCGGTCTGGTTGACGGGTGCTTACTTGATTTGGTGCGGGGTCGCGGGTGTTTCGCGAGCCCTGTGGCGAGCGCTCTTACGCGGCTGCGATCTGTGAGTGGGTGGTAAGCTCGTGGATGAAGAATTGATGCGGGTTGCGAAGGAGCGGGCAGCCGAGGCGGTGCATTTTGCGGATCCAGGCTCTGAGAGCTTAAAGAGCTTGGGTGCGTCTCTTGAGGTGTTACTGAGGGTTGCGTTCTTAGACGGCGCGATGTGGGAGCGGGTGCGCGCGGGTAAGAGGGCACTTAAGGTGCGTAGAGCTCAGGCTTCGAACAAGTAAGCAATTGAGGAGAAGAAGCCAGTCCAGAGGGCAAGGCTTGCTTCGACGCTTGCCATGAGTGCGCTTGCAAAGAGGAGCGTGCCCAGCACGTAGGAGACGCATCCTAGGATCAGGATGGGTTTAATCATTGGAAGCACCTTTCTTGGATAAAGAAGGTGCGTCCGAAAGCGTCATAGCTTGAGCAGCGCACACCGAAGTTTGGGTGCTCCTCTTTGTAGCAAAACGGCAGGGGGGATTGGCACTGAACGATGCGCCCGTCTGGGCATGCGACTCGAGCGATGCACGGGGTGGCGGGACCGACCTGGTTTGCGGGGTGGATGGAGAGGACGGGGACGGTGGCGGGTCCGCAAGCGGCGGTGAGTGTGAGGGCGAGTGACCAGCTTAAGAGCTTTTTCATAACCGATATCCTTTCGGGTAGATTTAAGAGTGAGTAGGACAAAGTCTCAGGGAGGATGCAAATAATAGTTTGCATTTTGCACGGCAGCGCAAATAAAGTGCGATTAGGTCTTAACGCAAAGAGTCGCTGTAAATAGGGGAGTGAGCCAAAAAGTGATTAGTTCTTCACGACCGATATTAAAGAAAGCGAGCGAGGGTCCGGGCGAGGCGAAGGAGCCGGCGCAGAGGACGGCGCTTGTGATTGGCGTCAGGAGTGGGGAATCGATTTACATTGGGCCTGACGTGGAGGTTCAGATAGAATTTCCTGGCGTCGGTAAGGCGAAGGTCCGTGTTGTGGCGCCAAGTAGCGTGAAGATTTTGCGAGAGACGGCGCGGGTGAAGAGCTAATTGTGAGCGCCAGAGTGCGGGCAGCTTCAGGAAGTCTTCATTTTGGCTCGCTATGATTTATGTCGTTGTTTCCGCTAAGCCTGTCAGGTAGTTTGGCAATGCGTGGAAAACCTGTGTTCAATTGATAATTGTTCTCGTGAGATTTTGTGTCGAGCCCTTTGTAGTTTGCACTACAAACGCTGGCAAAAATGGGGAGACCCCACCAAGACACTTCTTCCGAGAGGTCGCGTTTGCTCTGTAGAAGCCTGCGGGAAGCCTCATGAGGCGGGCGGCCTGTGCATAAACCACTACCAGCAGCATAGGCGAAAAACGGATCCGGCCTTCCGCGAAAGCCGTAAGAAGGCTTTCAATAAGTGGAGAGACAAGCCGGGAGTAGAGCAGAAGCAACAGGAGCGTAGGAAGGCTTATCACCAAAAAAACCTAGAGAAGTGCCGAGAACGGTGTAGGAACTACGCGCGAAACAACAGGGACAGTATCGCAAAGAGAGCGCGCGCCTATAATCAAACTCTAAAAGTTAGATTTAGAAATTCAAAGGGCGAGGCTGCAAGACGGCAGCTGGCCTGGGAGATATCGCTCGAATTCTTTGCTCATAATGCGACACTTCCTTGTTTCTATTGTGGAACAGAACCGAAAAATGTTCAGGGGGCATGGATGGATCGGACCGACGGTTCCGTTGGCTATCTAGAGACAAACGTCGTGCCCTGCTGCAAGTCGTGTAACATGTTTAAGACTGACCTTCTTTCACAAAAAGAAACTGTTGCTGCGATAAGCCTTTTAAAAAAACTTCGTGGTGGTTTGGTATGGAAACCATAAAGATCTGTTCAAAGGACAATTGCCAGAGAAAGCGCGTAGCGCGTGGTCTTTGCAATAACCACTACCAGCAGTGGAGAAACAGTCAGCCGGAGAGCATTGAAAAGGTGCAGGAAACTCGTCGCAAAACCCGTCTGAAAAACAGCGAGGCAATACGAACCTACCGGAAAAAATATTGGGCGGAAAACAAGGAAACCATCGAAGCTAAGCGAAAAATAAAAAACAAAGCGCCGCTTTTTAGATTCAACCTAGCTGTTGCTTCGGCAAGGCAAGCTGGCCTTCAGTGGGAACTTGAGTTTGAGCAGTTTAAGGACCTGATATCTATGCCTTGCACTTACTGTCAGGCGGCGCCGCCACCCACGTGCGGTAAATGGATAGACCGGGTAGATTCTAGTAAGGGCTACACTAAAGACAATGCCGCTCCCTGTTGCGGAAAATGCAATCGCATAAAAAACAACTTCCTCTCTAAAGAGGAGACAGTTGCAGTTATTGCCTTGATTAAGGAAATGCGAGGAGGTGTGGCATGGACGACCTAAAGAAAGATAAAGAGCCGCGGCTTGAAGTGGAAGTCATCTACGATCAGGCAGGGACTAAGAAAACAAAACTAAAAGCAACGAAGACTGGGTGGATCGAGAAACTAATTCATCTAGATGGCAAGCCGTTCAGTTTTGAAGGCAGGAACTATTTACTCCCTATTTATAATTCCGATCATCCGAAAAGGCTGCTTGTATGCGGAAGGCAAACAGAGAAGTCTTCGTTAGTTGCAAACGAGATTATCATCAGCTCAGTTTTAACGCCCTACCTCCGGAGCCTGTACATAAGTCCCTCTCATCTTCAAACGAGACAATTCTCAAACGGCAAGCTAAAACCGTGGATCGAGGACTCTCCGCTTCTAAGAAAATACTTCACGTCTACTTCGACAAGCTCTCAGGTGTTTGAGCGCGGGTTCACGAACGGATCGATGTGCTTTTTGAGATCTGCGTTTCTGACTGCTGACCGCGCAAGGGGCTTGAGCGCCAATCTCTTAGCCCTTGATGAACTCCAAGACCTACTGACTTCAAACATTCCCGTTATTGAAGAATGTCTTTCGCATGCTCCGAATCCAAAAGAAATTATGTCGGGGACGCCAAAGACTCTTGAGAATCCGATTGAGCAGTACTGGCAGATCTCAAGCATGTGTGAGTGGCTAGTGCCTTGTGATCGTCACACGCCTACGCACTGGAACTATCTCGATGCGAAGTGCATTGGGAAGTCAGGGCTCATTTGCAATAAGTGCGGCAGTCCGATCCATGCTCCGCTTGGGAAGTGGGTTGCTTTTAACTCTAGCCGCGACTTGATGGGCTACCGGATTAGCCAGCTCATGGTTCCTTGGTTTGGGAATGAGAAGAAGTGGGGAGAGCTGATCTGGAAGTTTGAGAACTACGGGAAGGCTCAGTTCCATAACGAGGTGTTGGGACTGAGTTACGATTCGGCGAGTAAGCCGATTACGCGCACTGAGCTTCTTGGGTGTTGTTCGCCTGATTGGCCTTTTAGGCATCGGCCGGACCAGTTCACGCGGAAGGTAGAGATCTTTGCTGGGATCGACTGGGGTGAAGGGACGGACGGGACTGAGCGCGGGGCTAAGGGGAAGGTGAAGAACGCAAGCTACACGATCCTGACGCTTGGGACGTATATTGATCCTAAGCACTTCCATATCTTTTACTTTAGGCGGTTCACGGGCAAGGAGGCACTGCCTGGGAATTGTGTGGCTGAGATTCTTCGTACGTTAGGTGAGTTTAACGTGAAGATGGTGGGTGTGGACTGGGGTCACGGCTGGGGTGTGAACGAGCGGATTGAGGATGCGCTTGGACCGAGGAGAGTGGTTAAGTTTCAGCACGTGGGGTCTCAGAAGGATCGCATGAAGTATGACGATATTGGGCACAAGTATCAGCTAGCGCGTAATGAGGTGATGTCTGAGTTTTTCTTAGCGCTGAAGGACGCAAAGATTGTGTTTCCTCCGTTTGAGTCGGTGAAGGAGTACTTGGCTGATTACGAGCATATTTATGCTGAATATAGAGAGTCCTCGAGGTCAATGGCCTTTGATCACAAGAGTTCCGAGCCAGATGATGCGTTCCACTCTTCGCTTTATTGTTTAGAGGTGGCAAACCTGTACTACGGTAGGAAGCTCTGAGCTCGTCGCTACTCTTGGTGCTCTCTCAAGCTAAAAAAATGAAGGACCCGCAGAAGCAGCGCTCGAGCGGATCCTATCAAGGATTAGCGATAGGGGTCGTAGGTTTCACGGCCCATCTGGGTGTGTCTGATTTCGCGACGATGTGCGAGCTCACAGAACTCGCTTTGTTCTTGCGCCTCGAGCAATCGTTGGATTGCGTAGGGGAGTAAGACAATCACCGCTATGATGAGACTGAGTGTGAATTCGGACATAGATGATCCTCCT